>Ga0182792_1000005_pt1 | contig 258100 bp, 217 predicted proteins | sample Passage237B_FD_130497 | JGI IMG/M metagenome (GOLD analysis project Ga0182792, IMG submission 130497) | Cellulose adapted compost microbial communities from Newby Island Compost Facility, Milpitas, CA, USA - Passage2 37B (version 2) (version 2) ...
CCGCTGGCGCTGCGCTCGCTGCTGCGGCGGATCGCGCCCTAGGCTTCCGGTCGGCCCGAGGCTGAATTGCCGGCGCCGCGCGGCTTGTATCGCTGCGTCGCCCCCGCCATCATGCGCGGTTCCCGAATTCACGCGGATTCCGCATGTTCACCGGCATCGTCCAGGCCACCGGCCGCATCCAAAGCCTGCAAACGCGCGATGGCGACGTGCGGCTCGTGGTCGAGGCGGGCGAGCTCGACCTGTCCGACGTACGCGAGGGCGACAGCATCGCGGTCGGCGGCGTCTGCCTCACCGCGCTGGAGATTTCCGGCAACCGCTTCGCCGCCGATGTGTCGTCCGAAACACTGCGGCTCACCACGCTCGGCAGCGCCAAGCCCGGCGACGCGGTGAACCTGGAAAAAGCCCTGCGGCTGGCGGATCGCCTCGGCGGCCATCTGGTTTCCGGCCATGTCGACGGTATCGGCCGCGTGGTTTCGATCGTCGAGGACGCGCGTTCGCAGCGCTGGAGCTTCGAGGTTCCGTCGGCGTTGGCGCGCTACATCGCGATCAAGGGTTCGGTCTGCGTCGATGGCGTCAGCCTCACGGTCAACGAGGTCGAGAAGAACCGATTCGGCGTGAACCTGATCCCGCACACGCAGCAAGTCACCACGTTCCGCGACCGCCGCGCCGGCGACGCGGTGAACATCGAAGTCGATCTGATCGCGCGTTATGCCGAACGGCTGGCGTCCGCGAAGGAAGAAGAACAATGAGCTTCGCCAGCGTTCCCGAACTGATCGAGGACATCCGCGCCGGGAAGATGGTCGTGATCGTCGACGACGAGGATCGCGAGAACGAAGGCGACCTGATCATGGCCGCGTCGAAAGTGCGGCCGGAAGACATCAACTTCATGGTCACGCACGCGCGCGGCCTCGTCTGCCTGTCGCTGACGCGCGAACGCTGCGCGCAGTTGCGACTGCCGCAGATGGTGGTCGACAACAACGCACCGCACCGCACCGCCTTCACCGTGTCGATCGAAGCAGCGCAGGGCGTGACGACGGGCATTTCGGCCTACGACCGCGCCCACACCATCCGCACCGCGGTGAAGCCCGATGCCAAGCCGGACGACCTGCACCAGCCCGGCCACATCTTTCCGCTGATGGCGCAGCCAGGCGGCGTGCTGCGCCGTGCCGGCCATACCGAAGCGGCGGCCGACCTGGCCCTGCTCGCAGGCCTGGAGCCGGCCGGCGTGCTGGTCGAAATCCTCAATCCGGATGGCACCATGGCGCGCCGTCCGCAGCTGGAAGTGTTCGCGCGCGAGCACGGCCTGAAGCTCGGTTCGATCGCGGACCTGATCCAGTACCGGCTGCGCACCGAGCCTTCGGTCGAACGCATCGAAGAGCGCGACATCGATACCGACGCCGGCGCGTTCCGGCTCGTCGTCTATCGGGACAAGATCGCGCAGGAACTGCATTTCGCGCTGCTGCGCGGCGCGGTTTCCGCGGACGAGGAAACGCTGGTGCGTGTGCACGTGCAGAACGGCCTGACCGATCTTCTGCACATCGAGCGCGACGACCTCGGCATGACCCTTTCCACCGCGCTGCGGGCCGTGGCGAACGCCGGCAAGGGCGTCGTCGTCGTGCTGTCGCAGTCGCCGTCGAACGACGAGCTGCTCGCCAAGCTGCGCGGCGCCAGTGAGGCGCAGGCGCAGGCCGGCGGAATCGCGCAGTGGCGCAACAACGGCGTCGGGGCGCAGATCCTGGCCGATCTCGGCTGCGGCAAGCTGCGCGTGCTCGGCACGCCGCGCCGGCAGGTCGCGCTGGCCGGCTTCGGGCTGGAAGTCGTGGGCTACGTGGAGCCGTCCAAGGCAGAGCCGGTTCAAGCGAAGCCCGTTAAACTGGACGACCCTGTTTCCCCGAAGGGCTTCCCGGAATCCGCATGACCGCCATCGAAGGCCAGATCCGCGTCCGCGCCGCGGCGCGCTTCGCCGTTGTCGCCAGCCGCTGGAACCCGGGCATCGTCAATGCGCTGGTGCAAGGCGCGCTCGACACGTTGCGCGGGCATGGCGTGGCCGAGGACGCGATCGACGTGGTCCGCGTGCCCGGCGCATGGGAAATCCCGCAGGCCGCCGCCGCGCTCGCGCGCAAGGGCGGCTATGCCGCGCTGGTCACGCTCGGTTGCGTGATCCGCGGCGACACGCGGCACTACGAACACGTCGCCGACGGTTGCGCGAACGCGCTGATGCGGGTCGCGCTCGACCATGGCGTGCCGGTGATGAACGGCGTGCTCGCGGTCGAGCGCCACGAGGACGCGGTCGCGCGTGCCGGCGGCTCGCACGGCAACAAGGGTGAAGAAGCGGCATTGGCCGCAATCGAAATGGCTGATCTTCTGGAGCGGCTCGCATGAGCGAAAAACAACATCATCACGGCCGCCACCATGCGCGCCCCGACGGCATCGACCCGGCTGCGCGTTCCCGCGCCCGACGCCGTGCGCTGCAGGCCGTGTATGCGTGGCAGCTTTCCGGTCAGGACATCAAGCAGGTCATCGCGCAGTTCCGCGACGAGCAGGACATGGAAGTGGCCGATCTCGAGTATTTCGAGGATCTGGTGCGCGGCGTCGAGAAGAACCTCGACAAGCTCGACGAAGAGTTGCGCGCCTACGTGGACCGCGACATCGCACAGATCGATCCGATCGAGCGCGCCGTGTTGCGCATCGCGGCCTACGAGCTGTTGTTCCGCATCGATGTGCCGTATCGGGTGGTGTTGAACGAGGCCATCGAAACCGCCAAGCGTTTCGGCGCCGAGCACGGCCACACCTACGTCAACGGCGTGCTCGACAAGGCTGCGGCGGTCTGGCGCGCGGCGGAAGTCAACGGCGGCAAGCGCGGCTGATCCGCGCGGCGGCCGTGGAATTCGACCTGATCCGCCGCATCGCCTCGCGCAGCCACGCGCGCGGCGACGTGGCGCTCGGCATCGGCGACGATGCGGCCCTGCTGCGGGTTCCGCCGGATCGCGAACTGGTCGCCTGCTGCGACACCTTGAACGTCGATGTGCATTTCCCGCGCGACGTCGCGCCGTTCGACATCGGCTTCAAATCGCTCGCGGTGAATCTTTCCGACGTGGCCGCGATGGGCGCGACGCCGGCCTGGGCCTTGCTTTCATTGACCTTGCCGGAACCCGACGCGGCCTTCGTCGATGGCGTGATCGACGGCTTTTCGCAGTTGGCGCGCGCCGCGAACGTGGCCCTGGTCGGCGGCGACACCACGCGCGGGCCGCTGGCATTGAGCGTGACCATGCTCGGCTTCGTCGAAGCCGGACGCGCGCTGCGCCGGGATGGCGCGAAAGCCGGCGACGCGGTGTTCGTCAGTGGCACGCTCGGCGATGCCGCGGCGGGCTTGCGCCTGTGGCAGCGGGCTTCCGTGTCGCGCGATGACCTCGGGTTGCAGCCCTTGTTCGAGCGCCTGCATCGTCCCGTGCCGCGCTGCGAACTTGGCACGCGGCTGGTGGGCGTTGCGAACGCGGCGATCGACGTTTCCGATGGACTCGTTGCCGATCTGGGCCACGTCGCGGAAGCTTGCGGCGTCGGCATCGAACTCGATGCCTCGGCGTTGCCTGCGTCGCCCGCATTGCTGGCGCACTTCGACGAAGCCGAACGCCGCGCGCTGCAGCTTTCCGGCGGCGACGATTACGAACTCGCCTTCACCGTGCCGCAGGATCGCGTGGGCGAACTGTCCGCCATCGCCGCGGCCAGCGGCGTTGCGGTCACGCGTATCGGCGCGGTGGTCGAAGGGCGGGGTGTGCGCGTTCGCGACGCGCAGGGCGGCTGGCTCGAGACGGGCAATGCCGGTTGGGACCACTTCAGGCGAGGCGCGCCATGAACGCATCCGTGGCATCGAACGCGAAGAAACTGCTGGCGCATCCGTTCGGCTGGATCGCCACCGGGCTGGGTTCCGGACTGGCGCCGAAAGCGCCGGGAACCTTCGGGACGCTGATGGCGGTCGTCGTGTGGTATCTCGCGCTGCGCGATCTGGCCTGGCCGATGTATCTCGCCGTCGTGGTCGTGGTGTTCGCGCTCGGCATCGCCGCGTCCAACTGGGTGGCCAAGCGCATCGGGATCAGCGATCCGGGCTGCATCGTCGTCGATGAATTCATCGGCATGTGGCTCGCGCTGTGCCTGTTGCCGAGCCAAGCCTGGTTGTGGATCGCCGCCGCGTTCGCGCTGTTCCGGCTGTTCGACATCGCCAAGCCGTGGCCGGTCGGTTGGGCCGACCGGCACGTGAAGGGCGGTCTGGGCGTGATGCTCGACGATGCACTCGCGGGCGTGATGGCGTTCGTGCTGCTGCAGGGCGCGGCCTGGTTCATGCGGTGAACGCGAACACCGTGATTTCCTCGCGGTCGTGGTAGAGCTGGCGCGCGCGCCACTGCACGTCGATCCCGGCCTGCGCGCATAGCCGCTCGAAGTCCGCCATGTTGGCCTGCACTTCGGGATAGCGCTTCTTCATCGGCAATTTCAGGTTGAAGATCGCGCGCCTGCACCAGCCGCCCGCGAACCATTGCGCCATGCGCGCGGCGACGCGCTTGGGTTGTTCGACCATGTCGCAGACCATCCAGTCCAGCGGTTGCTGCGGCAGCCAGCTGAAGCCGTCGGCGCGCAGGTGGCGGATCAAGCCGGTCGCATGCGCGGTGTCGGCGAGCGGGCCGTTGTCGATCGCGGTGACGTGGATGCCTTGCCGTGCGAGAACCCAACTCCAGCCGCCCGGCGCGGCGCCGAGATCGGCGGCTTTCATGCCGGGCTTGAGCCAGCGTGCGCGCTCTTCGTCCGTCAGCAGCGTCGACAGCGCTTCCTCCAGTTTCAGCGCGGAACGGCTGGGCGCGTCGTGGTGCAGTTTCAGCCGCGGAATGCCTTGCGGCCACGGCGAGGAATGCCGCGGATCGGTGACGCCGAGCGCGACGTGGTCGCCGGCGAAGAACACGACGTGCAGCCGCGGCAAGGTCGCGTCGGGCGCTGGCGTCAGCTTTCCCGCCTTGCGCAGCGCCGGCCGCAGCGCGTTGCCGAAACCGCGGGCGAGCGCGGCCAACGGCTTGTGCTCGTCCGAATCCGGATGCTCGACGAAGACGTCGCCGAAGACACCGGCGTTCGTGGATGGCGCAGGCAGCGCCGCGAGGATCGGCGTCAGCCGGTCCTTCGGATCGAGCGCCTCCAGTTCGGCGGATACCGCGATGCGCTGGCGCGCGAAGATCAGGTCCGCGAAGGCGATGTTCGTGATCTTGGGCGGGTCCGCGCCTTCATTCATCGAGCGGAACCACGCGAAACCGCTGCCGCGCTGCGCTTCCGGATAACCGGCAATGCCGTGCTGTGCGGCGCGGTCGGCCAGTTCGGCGGCGGCTTCGGCTTCGAAACCGGCGCGGCAGAAGATCAGTTGGCTGGTCACGGGTCGAGGTCGCGGAAATGGGAGAGTTTACCGCGCGGCTTGGATGCGGACGGCGCTGCACGTATCTTCGCGGCGAGATATCGCGCGGCGGTTTCGTCCGGATAAAGGTTGTGGCGATGTTCCAGCGGATTTTCCCGATGCTGTTCCTGCTGGTTTGCGCTTCGGCGCAGGCCGGAACGCCGAACCTCGCCTACACGATCGATCTCGCCGGGGCCGAAACCCGCGGCGGATGGGGCGCGCCGGGCAATGCGCATTGGGAGTTCGAGCTGGAGCCGGACGCGAAGATCACCGGCATCGTGGCGCTAGGGGAAGTTTCGACCTTCGGCGGCAGCTGGCTGCGGGAAATCATCGTGAGCGTCAACGTCTTCGAGGGCGATGCCGTGATCGATTACTGCGACTGGCGCCTGCTCGGCCATGACGGCATGGACCTTCCCGGCACGGATTTCCTGTTCGAGCGGAGCTGGGATTTCACCGCCGACCTCGGCAATGCCGCGGCCTACGACTGCGTCGGAAACCTGATCGTCGCCGAAGGCCAGCGCGTGGTCGTCGAGCTGTTCGAGTCTTACGTCGATGGCGGCGAGCCGGATGCCGCGTTTGCCGCGGGCCACTTGGGCATCCGCTATTTTGGCGATGTGCCGCCGCCCGAACCGACCTTCACTTTCGACACCGGCTTCGTGGATTTCGGCGAAGTGGCCGTGGGCGAAAGCAGCGCGTCGGCGACGATCGGCATCCTCAACATCGGCAGCGACATCGGCGAAACCTGGTTGGTGATCGACGGCCCGTTCGCGCGCAGCGGCGGCGACTGCGGCGTTCCGGTGCTGCTGGATGTCGGCGAAAGCTGCACGGTCGAGGTGACGTACACGGCGAGCGCGGCCGGCGTGGTGAACGGCAGTCTGCACTTCACGAACGCGGGCAGCGTCGGTGGTGACATGCCGGACGGACGCATCGTCTCGGTGGCGCTGCGCGGCGTCGGCGTCGATGGCGAGGAACCGCCGCCGCAGCCTGCGCAGTTGCCGCGCGCCATTCCGGCGCTCGACCCGTGGCTTCTGGTGTTGCTGGCAGGCCTGCTCGGGGCGATCGGCGCCCGCCGCCGTCAGTAATTCGCGCCGCCGAGCTTGGCGTAATCGGCCAGCACCGCGCGCGCCTCGTCGCGTCCGATGCCTTCGCGTACCGCGATCCCGCGCTTGGTCAGTTCGCCGCGCCAATCGGCCGGCAACGGGCCTTCGTCGAATTCGGTCAGTTCCATCACGTCGGCCGCGGAGGCGCCGATCAGCAGCGTGTCGATGCCGGCCCAGAAGGTCGCGCCGTAGCATTGGCAGCACGGCTGCGAGGAGGTCGCGAGCGTGATGTTCGGATGGCCTTCGTTCAAGCGGTTGCGGCCGGTCGCGGCCTGCGTGGTGAGGTAGGCCATCATCTCGGCGTGCGCGACCGAGCAGTTCTGCGGCACGACGCGGTTCACGCCGACGCCGATCAGCGTGTCGTTCTCGAACACTGCGGCGCCGAACGGACCGCCGGTGCCGCGCTCGACATTGAGGCGCGAAAGCTCGATGGCGAGCGCGAGCTTTTGCTCGTCGCCCACATAGACGGCGTTCGGATCGACGGCATCGACGATCCAGTCGGGCAGGACGAGCGAGGTGGAAAGGTGCAGCGTCGTCATTGGATTCCTGTCTCTTGCAGTTTCGGTTCGGTGGCCAGCACGCCTTCGCAGTGTCCCTGCACGCATTGGCAGCCTTCCAGCACGGGAAAGCCGCAGATGCCGGATCGGCCTTCGGCCTCGCAATCGGCTTTCACCTGCTCGGGGAAGGTGGGGCTGTCCACGTTCACGCAGGCCGGATGTTCGCCGCAGCAGTTGCCGACGTTCTTGATCGTGCATTGCGCGTCGCTGCTGCACGAATAGTCGACGATGCCTTTGGCGGGCTGGCCGGCCTCAGCGGGAGTTTGTTGCGAGGAAGCCTGGCCGGGAGCGGGCGCGCACGCGGCGGTAAGCCAGGCGAGCGCGACCGCGAGCGCGGCGCAGGGCAGCCTCATCTCAGGCGTCCTTCGCCCAGGTGTCGCGCAGCGTCACGACGCGGTTGAACACGGGCTTGTCCGCGCGGTGGTCGCGGCGATCGGCGACGAAATAGCCGACCCGTTCGAACTGGAAGCGCGTTTCGGGTTCGGCCTGCGCGGCGGAAGGCTCGATGTAGCCCTTCACGATGCGGCGCGAATCCGGATTGATGTGGTCGCGATAGGTCTTGCCTTCGCTGTCGTCGTCCGGGTTGGCGACCGAGAACAGGCGGTCGTAGAGGCGGATCTCGGCCTCCACCGCATGCTTGGCGCTGACCCAATGGATCGTGCCCTTGACCTTGCGGTCCGCGCCCGGCATGCCCGGACGGGTTTCCTGGTCCAGCGTGCCGCGCAGTTCGACGACGTTGCCGTTCGCATCGGTGACGACGTCCTCGCACTTCACGATGCCGACGCCGCGCAGGCGCACTTCACCGCCGGGAATCAGGCGCTTCCAGCCCTTGGGCGGAACCTGCGCGAAGTCCTCGCGCTCGATCCACACCTCGCGCGAGAACGGCACGGTGCGCGTGCCGAAGCTTTCGTCCTTCGGGTGGTTGCCGAAGTTGAGCGTTTCTTCGTGGCCTTCGGGCAGGTTGGTGATGACGAACTTGATCGGATCGATCACGGCCAGGCGGCGCGCGGCGTTCGCATCGAGATCCTCGCGGATCGCGGCTTCGAGCACCGAGTAGTCGATCAGCGAGTTCTGCTTGGAAATGCCGACGCGCTCGATGAAGAGTCGCAGGCCGCCCGGCGTGACGCCACGGCGGCGCAGGCCCTGCAGCGTGTTCATGCGCGGATCGTCCCAGCCATCGACCAGGCCGTCCTGCACCAGGGCCATCAGCTTGCGCTTGCTGGTGATCTGGTAGTTGAGGTTGAGGCGCGAGAACTCGATCTGTCGCGGCTTGGCGGCGAGGTTCGGAATGCCTTTGCGCACCAGCGGTTCGAGCAGCTGCGGATTGCCGGCGAGATCGACCTTGTCCACGAACCAGTCGTACAGCGGACGGTGGTCCTCGAACTCCAGCGTGCAGAGCGAATGCGTGATGCCTTCGATCGCGTCGCCCAGGCAGTGCGCGTAGTCGTACATCGGGTAGATGCACCATTCCGCGCCGGTGTTCTGGTGTTCGACGTGCTTGATGCGGTAGATCGCCGGATCGCGCATGTTGATGTTGCCGCTGGACATGTCGATCTTGGCGCGCAGCGTGCGCGCGCCATCGGGGAATTCACCGGCGCGCATGCGGCGGAACAGGTCGAGGTTCTCCTCGACGCTACGGTTGCGGTACGGCGAGTTCTGGCCCGGTTCCGTCAGCGTGCCGCGCGTGGCGCGGACTTCTTCGGCGGACAGGTCGCAGACGAAGGCGTCGCCCTGCATGATCAGCTTTTCGGCGGCCAGGTAGTAAGTCTCGAAATAGTCCGAGGCGTGACGCAGGTCCGCCCAATCGAAACCGAGCCAGCGCACGTCGTCCTGGATCGCGGTGACGTATTCGGGGTCTTCGCGCGCCGGATTGGTGTCGTCCAGGCGCAGGTTGCAGAAGCCGCCGAACTCGCGCGCGATGCCGAAATCGAGGCAGATCGCCTTGGCGTGGCCGATGTGCAGGTAACCGTTCGGCTCGGGCGGAAAGCGCGTGCGGATCGTGGTGTGTTTGCCCGAGGCGAGATCGTCGCGGACGATCTGGCGGATGAAGTCGGTGCGTTCGGGCGTGGGCGTTGCGTCGGACATGGGGAAGGCCGTCGGAAATGGTTCGGGTTCGGGTGGAATGCGCGATCAGCCCGGGGCGATCTGCGATTCGTGGTAGGGCCAGCTCAAGGCGTGCACCGCGTCGATCAGCGCTTTCACGTGTTCGGGATCGACGTCCGGCGTGACGCCGTGGCCGAGGTTGAACACGTGGCCCGGCCCGTGGCCGTAGCTCTCCAGCGCCGCGCCGACTTCTTCGCGGATGCGGTCGGGCGAGGCGAACAACACGGCCGGATCGAGGTTGCCCTGCAGCGCGACCTTGCCGCCGGTGCGGCGGCGCGCTTCGGCCAGCGTGACGTGCCAGTCGATGCCGACGGCTTCCGCGCCGGTCGCGGCCAGTTCTTCCAGGAACGGCGCGTTGCCCTTGCCGAACAGGATCAGCGGCGCGTGGTTGGCGCCTTCGCCGCGCGGCAGTTCGGCGGCGATTTTCTGCAGGTAGCGCAGCGAGAATTCGCGGTAATGCGCCGGCGAGAGCACGCCGCCCCAGGTGTCGAACACCTGCAGCGCCTGCGCGCCGGCTTCGTGCTGGGCTTTCAGGTAGGCGATCACCGCGTCGGTGATGACCTCCAGCAGCCGATGCAGCATCGCCGGCTCGTTGAACATCATTGCCTTGATGCGCGACCAGTTGTCGCTGCCGCCGCCTTCGACCATGTAGCAGGCCAGCGTCCACGGGCTGCCGGAGAAACCGATCAGCGGCACGCGGCCGTTGAGTTCCTTGCGGATCAGGCGGACCGCGTCGGTGACGTAGCGCAGTTCACTGTCGATGTCGGGAACCGCGAGCTTCGCGACATCGGAGGCGTTGCGGATCGGACGCTCGAACTTCGGGCCTTCGCCTTCGGCGAAATACAGGCCCAGGCCCATCGCGTCGGGCACGGTGAGGATGTCGGAAAACAGGATCGCGGCGTCGAGGTCGAAGCGGTCCAGCGGTTGCAGCGTGACTTCGCAGGCCAGTTCCGGGGTTTTCGCCAGATTGAGGAAGCTGCCGGCGCGGGCGCGGGTGGCGCGGTATTCGGGCAGGTAGCGCCCGGCCTGGCGCATGATCCACACCGGCGTCGCGTCGACGGGTTCGCGCCGCAGGGCGCGCAGGAAACGGTCATTTTTCAAAGCAGGGATTCCTTACATTTCGAGCTGCGGCAGGAAGCCGCGCTTTTCGTGCTGCGCGCGCAGCGTTTCGAAGGCAGAGATGGCCTGGGCGCGATCCGTGAACAGCTCGCGCTTGAGTTGGCTCTTGCCGCCGATGTGGCCGGTTTCGCGGGTCAGTTGCCAACCGCCGAGCAGGTCTTGCTCCAGCAACAGGCGGATGAAGCGTGGCGACGGGCTGCCGGGAATGGGTTGTTGCAGGAGGATGTGCATAACCTGCGCATTCTATGCGCTATGCGGCCCGCACTCACGCGCTGCGTGCAAGCCGATCGAGAATCGCTTCATCCGGGACGTTGGGCGCGATGAACGCGCGTCCCAGGCCGCGCCACAGGATCAGGCGCAGCCGGCCGGAAAGGTTTTTCTTGTCGAGCCGCATCAGTTCCAGCAGCTGCTGCGGCGATGCGCCGCGGGTCGGCCGCACCGGGAGGTTGAAACGCTCGAGCAGCGCGGCCAGTCGATGCGCGTCCTCGCGCGGCGCATTGCCAAGGTCGGCCGAGAGTTCGGCCGCCAGCACCATGCCGATCGCGACCGCTTCGCCGTGCAGCAGGTCGCCATAGGCGCCGGCGGTTTCCAGCGCGTGGCCGAAGGTGTGGCCGAAGTTCAGCAGCGCACGGTCGCCCTGTTCGGTTTCGTCGCGCGCGACGATCGCGGCCTTGTGCCGGCAGCTGCGCTCGACCGCTTCGGCGATCGCGTCCGGTTCGCGCGCGAGCAATTGCTCCGCGTGCCGTTCCAGCCAGGCGAAGAACGACTCGTCGCCGATCGCGCCATATTTGACGACTTCGGCCAGGCCGGCCTGCAGTTCGCGCTGCGGCAGCGTGGCGAGCGTCGAGGTGTCGGCCACGACCGCGATCGGTTGATGGAACGCGCCGACGAGGTTCTTGCCCTGTGGCAGGTCCACGGCGGTTTTTCCGCCGACCGAGGAATCGACCATCGCGAGCAGGGTCGTCGGCAACTGCACGAAGGCGATGCCGCGCATCCAACACGCCGCCGCGAAGCCGGACAGGTCGCCGACCACGCCGCCGCCGAGCGCCAGGATCGTCGCGTCGCGGCTGGCCTGGAGTTCGGCCAGCGCATGCATCGCTTCGCCGAAGCGCGCCAGCGTCTTTTCCGCCTCACCGGGCGGCAGCACCAGCGTCGCGACCCGTTTCTCCGGCAGGCGCGCGAGCACGGTGTCGAGGTAATGCGGCGCGACGTTCCGGTCGGAAATCACCAGCACGTGGCGGCCGCGGATAGCGGTGGGCCAGTCGCCGTTGGCCAGCAGTCCGGGGCCGATCTGGATCGGGTATCGCCTCGCGCCCAGTTCCACGTCGACGTGGCGGAACGGCATCGGCTCCGGGGTGTCGCCATCGCGGGTGGGATGCCATTGCTGCTGCAGGACGTGGCAGATCGCATCGACCGCGGAGCGCAGGCCGATGCGGCCGGTGTCGATGCGCGCGTCGGCGACCTGCGCGTACAACGGCGCGCGTTCCTCGCCGATGCGCTTGAGGCGTTCGTAGCGGTCCGGATGCTGCAGCAACGGCCGATGGCGGTCGTGGCGCAGGCGTTGCCACTGGCTTTCGAGGTCGATCGCCAGATGGATCACGAAACCGCGTTCGCGCAGCAGCTGGCGGGTCTTGGGATTCAGCACCGCGCCGCCGCCGGTGGCGATCACCGCGCCTTGGCCTTCGCACAGGCGGGCCAGCGTGGCGCGCTCGCGTTCGCGGAAACCGGTTTCGCCTTCCAGCTCGAAAATCAGCGGAATGCTGGCGCCGGTGTGGCGTTCGATTTCCTGGTCGGCATCGACGAAACACATGCCAAGGCGCTGCGCGAGTTTGCGGCCGATGGACGATTTGCCCGATCCCATCGGGCCCACGAGGATCAGGTTGGGAGCGGTGCGCATCGGGATCTGGGCCTGTCACGCAGGCATGGATGAATCATCGAATGCTAACATTGGCCGATATCACCCAGATTCACGGCACACGGATGTTCCGTTTCTTCGCGCTTTTCATCGTCTTGCTGTTGACCCTGTTCGCCCTGCGCATCAGCACGTGGGGGCACGAATGGATCACCGAACCGTTCACCGGCGTGCTGGCGTGGATCAGCGCGCATCTGGTCATGCTCTGGGATCCGAACGTGATTTCCTACGGCGTGGTGATCCAGAACACGGTCAACAAATTCGCCATCGGCATCGCGCCGGGCTGCGACGGGATCGAGGCCGTGATCATCCTCGCCTCCGCGGTGCTCGCGTTCCCGTCGCCGTGGAAGCACAAGATCGTCGGCATCGTGATCGGCTTTTTCGCGATCCAGGCGCTCAATCTGGTGCGCATCATCAGCCTGTTCTACCTCGGGCAGTGGAACCAGACGCTTTTCGACTGGTTCCACCTGTACCTGTGGCAGGCCTTGATCGTGCTGGATGCGCTGGCCGTGTGGCTGATCTGGCTGCGCTATCTGCCGCGCCGTCCGCGCAATCCGCCTTCCGGGTCGGCTGCCACGTAACCCATGTGCCCGAATGGTTCGTTTGAACCATTGCATTGCATTCAGACTTGTAACAAGCTGCATACCATACGCGCAGGAACTGTTGGCCGCGCTGCATGCCGTAGTCGGCGGCATAGCGGAAACAGTGGTGGAGCGAGCTTGGCAACAAGCCGCGAATGGGGTGGCACATGGAGGAGTCGATGAGTGGGGCCCGCAATGCCATCGGTTTGGTCGAAGACGATCCGGACCAAGCCCAGCTGATTTCGCATTGGCTGGAAGAAGTCGGTTATTCCGTCAAGGTGTTCCACAACGCCACCGAGTTCCGCCGCAAGCTCGGCGCGGTGTCGGTGGACCTGCTGATCCTCGACTGGAATCTTCCGGACGAGAGCGGCATCTCCGTGCTTCGCACGCTGCGCGAATCGGGCAACAGCCAGTTGCCGGTGCTGTTCCTTTCCGCGCGCGGCGAGGAAATGGACATCGTGACCGGCCTCAACGAAGGCGCCGACGATTACCTCAGCAAGCCGGCACGCCAGGCCGAACTCCTGGCGCGCGTGGAAGCGTTGCTGCGCCGCACCGGCGTGCATTCCGAAACCCGCGTCGATGCCGACGCGCTGCTGCCGTACCGCATCGATGTCACGCGTCGCCGTGTCACGTTGAACGACCGGGAAATCTCGCTGACCGAGCGCGAGTTCGACCTTGCGCTGTTCCTGTTCCGCCGCCGCGGCCGTGTGGTTTCCCGCGAATCGCTGCTGGAAAGCGTCTGGAACCTGCCGGGCGGCGTCGCCACGCGCACCGTCGATACGCACGTTTCGCGCCTGCGCAAAAAGCTGGAACTGGGCGGTGAACATGGTTGGCGCCTGTCGGCCGTCTACCAGCACGGTTACCGGCTGGAACCGGCATGAGCCCGGCACACGGAACCCGGCAAGCTTGATCGGAGCCGGACGTGAGGACGCGGGAATGAGCGGCGCGTTGCGCAAGGTGTGCTTGGCCGGTCCGTTGCGCAGCGGCAAGTCGACCTTGTGGCGCGAGCTGACCGGCATGCCTGCCAAGTCGCACGGCTTTTCCGTCGGGCAGTTCCTGGGTCATCCGGGAATCGGCCTGTGGGATTCGCACGGCGGTTGCGCGCTGGATTCGCTCGGACAGGTGTTCCTCGGCGGGGCCGAAACCGTGCTGGTGACGGTGGCCGCCGACATGCGGGACGGCGGCATGGAAGCGCGACGCATCGCTGCCGCGGTGCGTGCGCTGAATCCGACGGCGCGCCTGGGATTCGTCCTGACCCGCGCCGATCTCGGCATCGGTTTGGATATCGACGAGCTGGCCGAGCTTGGCCCGGTGTTTCCCATCATCCGCGGCCGCGGGCCGGGACTGGCGGCGATGCTGCGGTTTGCCACGAATCAATCCCTTGTTGGCGAGGTGCGTGATGTTGCATGACGATTTGTATGCGAAGGCGCTCATCACCTTCGGCGAATTGCTCGATCAGGCCCGCGGCGCGGGCGATCCCGAACCGACCGCGATGACGGTCGCCTCGCTCGGCGAAGAAGGTCGCGTTTCGGCGCGTACCGTCCTGCTGAAAGCCTTCGACGAGCGTGGCTTCGTGTTCTACACCAACTTCGAGAGCCGTAAGGGCCACGAGCTGCGCGAGCATCCGCAGGCGGCGCTGTTGTTCCACTGGAAGACCGTGCGCGAAGGCGTGCAGGTGCGGATCGAAGGCCGGGTCGAAACGGTTTCGGATGCGGAGGCCGACGCTTATTTCGCCTCGCGTCCGCGCCAGAGCCAGCTGGGCGCATGGGCATCGCTGCAGTCGCAATCCTTGCCCTCGCGCGAGGAATTCGACCGGCGCTATGGCGAATTCGAGCGCAAATTCGAAGGCCGGCCCGTGCCGCGGCCGCCGCATTGGTCGGGCTTCCGGGTCGTGCCGGAATACTTCGAGTTCTGGTACGGCGCGCAGTTCCGCCTGCACGAACGCCATGTGGTCCAGCGCGTCGATGGACGCTGGGTGGAAGGAATGCTCTATCCCTGAACCGGATTTCCGCGCCTGATCGCGCGGAATCGGCCTGCTGCGCCGGTGGCGCCTAGCGGAACACCACGGTGCGGTGGCCGTTCGGCAGGATGCGATGTTCCACGTGTCCGCGCACGGCGCGCGACAGCACGAGCGATTCGATGTCGCTGCCCATGCGGATGAGCTGCTTCGGCGTCATGGTGTGGTCCACGCGCGCCACGTCCTGTTCGATGATCGGGCCTTCGTCCAGGTCCTCGGTGACGTAGTGCGCGGTCGCGCCGATGATCTTCACGCCGCGCGCATGGGCCTGGTGGTACGGCTTGGCGCCCTTGAAGCTCGGCAGGAAGCTGTGGTGGATGTTGATGGCCTTTCCGGCCAAAGCGCGGCACAGGTCGGACGACAGGATCTGCATGTAGCGCGCCAGCACCACGAGGTCGATGGATTCGCGTTCGACCAGCTCCAGGATCCGCTTCTCGTGCACCGATTTGTCGCTCGGATCGACCGGGAAGTAATGGAACGGAACGCCGTAGGAAGCCGCCAGCGGCGCGAAATCCTCGTGATTGCTCGCCACTGCGGCGATTTCCACCGGCAGCTGGCCGCTGTGCGCGCGGAACAGCAGGTCGTTGAGGCAGTGGCCCTGCTTGCTGACCAGCACCAGCAGCCGCGACTTGCGGCGCGCGTCGTGCAGCTGCCAGTCCATCGAAAACTCATTTCCCAGCTGAGCGAAGCGGGCTTCCAGCTCGTCGGGGCGGGTCTGCGCGGGCACGGAGAAATGCACGCGCAGGAAGAAACGGCTGGTTTCCTCGTCGCCGAACTGCTGCGAGTCGAGGATGTTGCAGCCGGCCTCGAACAACAGCCCGCTGACGCGATAGACGATGCCGGTACGATCCGGGCAGGACAGCGTGAAGATGTAATCGGCAGCGGGCATGCAGGGCGGTTCTTGGAGCCGAAAGGGCGCGCGATTTTACGCGAACGCGCCGCCGCACGCTTCAATCGATGTCCAGGCCGCCACGATCGAAGAAATCGACCTCGCCGGTTGCCAGCGAATACTCCGCGCCGACCACGACCAGGCCTTCGCTCGCGATCAGCCGCTCCAGCAGTTCCGAGCCGTGCCGCAGGTGATCCACCGAGGCGGCGACATTGGCGCGGACGGCATGGTGCACCAACGCCTCGTGGTCATGCGCGAGTTCGGTGCGCATCAGCGATTCCACCGACGGCCGCACGCGGTTGACGATGGATTGCAGGTTGCGCGATTCGCGGCTGCCGGGATTGTTGAGCGCGTCGATCGTCGCCAGCACCGCGCCGCAACTCGAATGGCCCATCACCACGACCAGCTTGCAGGCATAGCGCGACGCTGCGAACTCCACGCTTCCCACTTGCGATGGTGCGACCACGTTGCCCGCGACGCGGATCACGAACAGGTCGCCGAGGCCCTGGTTGAACACGATTTCCGCCGGCACGCGCGCATCCGAGCAGCCGAGCACGATGGCGAAGGGCCTTTGCTCGCGCGAAAGATCGAGGAATTCGGTGCGGCTCAACGGCTCGCCCGCGTGCAGGCCAGTCACGAAAGCGCGGTTGCCTTCGATCAGGCGGCGCAGGGCATCGGCAGCGGTGTGCGGCGTGTTCGGCATGGCGTTCGCGGGAAGGGAATGCGGAGGAACATCATGCCTGCCCGGGCGCGCACGGGCCAGTCCGGGCGTGGATAGATACACTTTCGGGCCCGTTCCTTTCCTTGGGCCTCCGCGCGCAGCCATGATCGAAGTCTTCCAGTGCAAAGGACCCGCCATCGCGCCGTTTCTCGACGACCTCGCGCGCTTGCGGATCGAGGTGTTCCGCGATTTTCCGTATCTCTACGACGGCGATTTCGGCTACGAGAAGGATTACCTCGCCAGCTATGCGGCCTCGCCCGACAGTGTGTTCGTGCTGGCGCGCGATGGCGACAGGATCGTCGGTGCGGCCACCGGTCTTCCACTCATCGACGATGCGCCGGCCTTCCAACAGCCGTTCCGCGAGCGCGGCTACGACATCGCGTCGGTGTTCTATTTCGGTGAATCGGTGCTGTTGCGCGACTATCGCGGGCGCGGCCTCGGCCATCGCTTCTTCGACGAACGCGAAGCCCATGCGCGCGAACTGGTGTCGAGCGGAAAGGCGGTCTTCAAGTTCACCGCCTTCGCCGCCGTGGACCGTGCCGAGGACGATCCGCGCAAGCCTGCGGACCATCGCGGCAACGAGGCGTTCTGGGCCAAGCGCGGCTATGTGCGCCAACCCGGCATGACGATGCGGCTGGCGTGGAAGGAATTGGGCGAAACGACCGAAAGCGAAAAGCCGCTGACGTTCTGGTTGCGACCGCTGGATTGACTCGCGCTCCGGGCTCGGGCAGAATATGCGGCTCTTTCGGGCGGTTAGCTCAGCGGTAGAGCATTGCCTTCACACGGCAAGGGTCATAGGTTCGAACCCTATACCGCCCACCATATCCAAGAAAACGGCTCCCTTGCGGAGCCGTTTTCGTTTTGGCGCATGGGCGCAGTTCGCGATCGGCCGCTGCCTTCAGCGATGCGCCGGATCCGGCGGGAATCGATAGTGTCCCGTGATCGGATAGGCGAACAGGATGTCCTCCTCGGCACTGCCTGCGCCGATGTTGTGCAGGATCAGCGGTCGCTTGCCATCGGCCGACCTTCGATCCGAGACGATGCCGATGTGCGGCAGGTTGCGCGGCAGCATCCAGGTGACCAGGTCGCCGGGAAGGAAGTCGTCGGCTTGCGAACGTTCGGCGATTTCCGCGCCGTTCCTGCGGAAGAAGGTCTGCAGGTTCGGTACGCGGCGATGGTCGATGTTGCGGTCGGTGCGCTTCAGGCCCCAGAGCTTCGGATAGGCATCGAAATGCCTCGTCATGTCCTCGTGCACAAGCGCCTGCAGATCGAGGCCGATGGCGCGCCAGGCGCGGATCACCACGTCGGTGCAGACGCCGCGATTGGCGGGAACATCGCCGTTCGGATAAGGAATCGAGAAATACGAGGGATCGTAGCGCTCGCCGGTGCCGATCCGGGAACGCGCCGATTCGATGACGATGCGCGCCGGCTCCCGGAGATCGGGGGGAGCGGCGCCCGTGGTGGTGGACGGTTGCGAAAAGGCCGGGCCGGAAGCGGCACAAAGCGCGATGGCGAAGCTGGCGCCAACAGCGACGAGGAGGCGGTTCACGACAGTCGCTTTCCCGGCCATGGGTTTCGCATCCCTGCCGTTATCGGGCGCGGGAAAGCATGGAGCCGCTCCGCAACTGCGCCCAGGTCAGCAGGAAGCTGCGCTGGTACGAGCGGCGACCCATTGCCGGGCCGTGGCGCTCCTCCAGAGCGAACACCTCGCCGAATCGGCCTTCCACTATGGCCGCCAATTGCGCCTGGACCAGCATCAGTTCGCGCAAGGGGGCGCTCATGGCGGTTTCCGGGTGCTCCAGCACGGCCATGGCGGCAGGCAACATCTGCATCGCATCGCGCCGGGCGGCCGCATCCAGTGCGGCCAGCACGTCCCTGGCGAGTTGCGGTTGGGTCTGCGCATCGATCCAGCCCGGGCGTATCCAGACGCCTTCCAGTTCCTCTTGCGTCAGCGACGAAAGGGTCTGGTTGACGATGCTGGCGACGTGATCCGTCCATACCGGCAGATCGCGTTCGGCCAAAGGTGTCCGGGACAGTTCGCGCAGGGCATGCAGCGCGTTCAGCGTGTTCCGGCCGCCGGGATATTCCACCGCATCGGGGTCGTCGCGGAGTCGTCCGGCCAACGCGGAGCCGATGCGTTTGCGGGTGGCGAACCGGAACATCTCGTTGTCCGCGATGGCCGAGTAGGATTGCGGCACGTAACCGTCCAGCATTTCGGCCACCGGCATGCCGGTATCCACGATATCCAGCAATTCGACCGCCATTGCGTTCTTGAAGCGGCTTCGTGGCGCATTCAATGCGACGACGGGGAAATAATCCGAGTGCGGCTGCGCACCGTACGATTGAACATAGGCTTGCAAGACCTCGCCGCCGCCGACACGGCGCAAGGCGATGGCGCTCGGGGTGTGCAAGTCGACGCGCACCAGTTCCGAACGCAGTGGCTCCTGCGCGAAAACCGAATCGTCGACGGATGTATTGGGCGTCGTACGCGCCACGATGATGAAGTCGGTGTCCTGCGCCACGTACAGTTCGCTGTCGGGAAATTCCGTGAGCAGCGCGCCCAGCATCGTTGCCATCAGTGGTCCGTCCAGTTCGTAGGCCTGGATCCATTGCACCAGCATGCCGCCGGGTTTCAGATGGCTGCGCAGGAAGCCGTAGAACTCACGGGTAAACAGGCTGGCGACGCCGCTGACCCAAGGATTCGACGGTTCCGAGACGATCACGTCGTACTGGCGGTTGCCCATCGCGAAGACGGTGCGGGCATCGTCGATGCGCAGCTCAGAGCGCGGGTCGTCGTAGGCGCGTGCCACCCGCGGACCGAACAGGCGTGCGGCCTCCACCATCATCGGCTCGATCTCGATGGTTTCCACGCGTTTCGGCTTGGGGCTTCCCAACAAGGTGTGGGTGGTCAGACCCGAGCCCCAACCGATCACGGCGATTTCCGCCGGGTCCGGATGCAGGAAATTGGGCAACAGGCCCAGCATGATCATCGTGGCCTCGTCTTCAGTCGGTTTTGAGGTTTTGTCCAGCGCCAAAGCAGCATCTGTCTTGCCGTTTGTGCTAATGGATGCCATCCCTTTTGGTGTCGTGATGAATCCGACCGTGGCTGTTCTGCCATCCCGCAGGTAGGCAATCTTCAGGTTCTTGTCGAGTACTCCGTCTCCATGCCGGAAAACGCCGGACAGGCGTGCATGCGGGTCCACTTGGCCGAATCCGAGCGACACAACGGTGGCGGCAACGATCGTGCCGAGCGCCAACGGCAAGGCCGTCTTGCCGCGTGTCTGGCACTTGGCGACCAGTGCGAGGCCGAGCACGCAATCCACCAGGGCCGCCACGATCACCGCGGCATGCACGCCCAGCAGCGGGATCAGCAGGTACATCGCCAGCAGCACGCCGACGATCGCGCCCAGCGTATTGCTGGCATACACCTGTCCGATCCGTCGTTCGCTGCCGCCTGCGCGGAGCAGCGACACGGTGAGCAAGGGCAGCGTCATGCCGGCGAAAAACGCCGCCGGGAACATCACCAGCAGCGCCACCAGCGCGCTCCCGGCCATGAACAGGTCGTAGCCGGCGTCGTTCCGGCTCAGTGCCTGCATCAGCCAGGCGATGCCCTGGAAGGAGTGTGCGAATGCCACCGCCGAGAGCAGGGCGAATACGCCTTTCATCACTTGGGCCCAGCCGGTACTTCCCACGGCGTCCGTGATCCGCGCGGAGCGCTGGCGGACCCGTTGGCCACCAAAGGCCAGGCCCAGGATGAAGGCGGCAAGCATCAGCTCGAACGAATGCAGGGTGGTGCCCAGTGCGGTGTTGAGCATCCGCACCCAGCCGATTTCGTAGACGAACGACGTGGCGCCGGTCGTGAAGGCGCAGATCAGGAGGAAGCGTGCCAATGCGGGTGGGTCGCGGTCTGCCCCGGCAGTATTCGCGCTGGCATCGGCGGACGTCTCCGACGCGCCAGGCTCCGCTATCGACTTCCATACGGCCCAAGCGCCCAAGGCGACGATCACGTTGATCAGGCCGGCCGTGAGCATTGCGCCCGGCATGCCCACCGCCGGCAGCAGCAGGAACACCGCCGCAAGCGCACCGAGCGCGGCTCCCAGGCTATTGCTGAAATACAGTCCGCCAAGTACCTGGCCATCGTCCTTCGGCGTCAGGCGCAGGAAGGCTGCGCTCATCAGCGGGAAGGTCATGCCCAGCATCACGCACTGGGGCAGGATCAGGATCGTCGCCGTGCTCCATTGATAGGCATGGGCAGCCAGCGGCGATGCCAGCGTCGGCAGCACCGTTCGCTGCGACAAGGCGATGTATCCCTCGAAGAAGGGATGGAACGCGAGGCCGCACAATCCAACCACCAGTTCCAGCACCGCGTAGCGCAGCAGCAGCTGTCCCCAATGCACGCTGCTCCGGCTGGCCAGCCATGCGCCCAGTGCCATGCCACCCATGAAGATCGCCAGCACCAGTGCCTGCGCGTAGGCCGCATGTCCCAGCACCAGGCCGAGGTAATGGGACCAGATGGATTGGTAGATCAGGCCGGAAAATCCGGACAGGATGAACAGTCCGAGCAGAACCCGGCCTTGCAGTGCGACGCGCATGATGCCCCCTCGAATGGCGCCAGTCGGGGTGAAGGATAACCGGCAACCACGATCAATTGGGCTGCGGGAAATGCGGGCAGCCATTTGTGGCGACACCTGTTGCGAATATGCCGCATGAGCTTTGCGGTCAACGGGTGGACGAAAACGAAAAAGCCCGGCATCGAGCCGGGCTTCGTCGTTTTGGGCATGAACCGGATGGGTTCGATCCGATGACAGCTTCACTTGGAACGTCATCGATTTCGCAATGTGCGCGTATTCAGCGATCCGATCGGAGTCCACCCGCATCACCCGGCCAATGGCCGGACGATGCGGGCTTTGTCCGATGCTGGCGATGGCTTACCGCAGCTTTGCCGCAATCCCCGTCAGCGTGTCGCGGAGAGCGGTCATCCGGCGGGCTGCCTGATCCTTCTTGTCGCCGGCCTTCAGCGTTTTCGCGAAGCCATCGAGCTTCGATGCCAGCGCCGGATTGCGGGACTCCGCTTCGACATTGGCCTTGGCTTCGTCGAGGGCGGCGATCAGCTTGGCGGTCATGTCGGCGGGCAGGGCCTTGGCGCGCTGCAGCTGGTCCACATAGGCGCGTGCCACCACCGGATGGGCGGGCCAAGTCACCGGGAACTGCTGCTGCGGGTTGAACGTCTGGCCTTGGTCGGCCAGGCGTGCCGCCGCGATCTCGGCTTCGGTCAGGTGCTCGCTCGGCGCAAGTTCAAGGATGTCCAGGCCACGCACGATCTCGGTGCCGTAGATGTAGCCGCCGTACCAGTAGACCGACCAGAAGCCGCCCAGCACCATGTCCTTGCCGTTGATGGGGCCGCGGTCGAAGTAGGCGATTTCCACCGGATTGGCCGAATCGGTGAAGTCCATGATCGAGATGCCGCCCTGGTACCAGGCCTGTACGAAGATGTCGCGGCCCGGCACCGGGATGATGGAGCCGTTGTGCGCGACGCAGTTTTCCTGCGCGGTCTGGGCTGCGGGGAGTTTGTAGTAGCTGCGGAATTCCAGCTTCTTGCCATCCACGATGTCGTAGATCGCGTCGGCGCCCCAGGTCATCGGATCCTGCACGCGGCAGCGCGGACGGCCGCCACCGCCCCATTCATCGGTGAACAGCACCTTGGTGCCGTCGTTGTTGAACGTGGCCGAATGCCAGTAGGCGAAGCCGGGGTCGCCCACGGCGTCGATGCGCTTGGGTTCGAGCGGATTGCTGATGTCGAAGATGATGCCGTTGCCGGAGCAGGCGCCGCCGGCCAGCTTGCGCGACGGGAACACGGTGATGTCGTGGCAATGGTCCGTGCGCGCGGTGGTCTGGCTGCCCTTGCCGTGGTCGCCGCCCTGCCACAGGCCGGCGATGCGGCCGGATTCGGGGTCGGCGAACACCGTCGGGCTGCTGATGATGCGCGACTTCGACGGATCGTCGAGCGGAATCTCGATCACGTCCACGCGGAACAGCGCCGTGCGGTCGTCGCCGGCGACGTCGCCCACGCAGCCCGCCAGTTCCTTCTCATCGCGGATCGAGGAGGTGCCGGAGTTGTAGACGATGATCTTCTTGTCGTCCGCGGACACCACCGAGTGGGTGTGCGAGCCGCGGCAGGTCTGCACCTGGCCGACCTGCACCGGCTGCAGCGGGTTGCTGATGTCGAACACGCGCAGGCCGCGGAAGCGTTCCGGGCTGACGTCTTCGGCCACGCCCTGGCGACCGCAGTCCACGCGGGCGCTGGTCTGTTCCACCGACATCAGCAGCAGGTCGCCGACGATCGAGACGTCGCCCTGACCGCCGGGGCAGACCACCGAGGTGATCAGCTTCGGCACGCCGTTGTCGCCGATGCGGTAAAGATTGAAGCCGTGGTAGTTGCCGGCGGCCATGAGGTCGCCGGAGAAGGCCATGTCGGTGTTGGAGAAGGCGCGGAAAGGCGCGCGGCCGCCGGGCGAGTTGCGATCCTTTTCCTTGTCTTCGTCGAGGGCGTCATCCTCGTCGTCCTTGGCCGCATCGCTTTTCTCCGGCGTCGGCGGCGGCAGGTCGGCCGGGTTTTCCGGATCGAAGAAGCCGGCCGGCTTGGGCAGGCTGGCAACGAGGCGCAGGTTGCTGATCGCCTGGCCGGCATCCCGGAAGCCGGCGACCAGCGTCGAGCGCGGGTCGTCCGACAGCTGGCGCGACATCGCGGCCATGCGGCTGATCTCGGCCTTCTGCTCGTTGTTCACATCGTTGATGAACTCGTGCAGCGCCGGGTCGTAGGCGGAGCCGGGCTTTTCCAGCAGCTCGGCCACCATTTTCACCGCACCTTCGTGGTGGGCGATCATCAGTTTCAGGAACAGGCGGTCGAAATCCTGACCCTTGGCCTTGGCCAGTTCTTCCATCTGTTCCGGCGTGGCCATGCCGGCCATCGTGGCGTGGTTACCGCCGTGGTGCATGGCGTGCGGATCGTTGGCCGGATCGGGCGCATCGTGGCCGCGTTCGAGCAGCCAATTGCGCATGAAGGCGATTTCGTCGGCCTGCGAGCCATCGATGCGCCCGGCCGCGTCCACCAAGGCCTTGTTGTTGGTGCGGCCCTTCACCAGCGCCGTCATCTGCACGGCCTGGTAGTGGTGCAGGATCATGTCCTGCATGAACCTGACATCGTCCGGCGAATAGCGGTTTTCCGCGATCTTCGCTGCCTCGGTGGGCGTCAGCAGTCGCGTGGCCTGTCCAGGGGCGCCGGGCTGGACGATTTGCGCATCCTGGGCCGCCACTCCAAGGGAGGTGGCCGTCAGTGCGGCGAAAGACATGCCCAGCAGCAGGCGACTGGGTTTGGTGATGGTGTTCAAGCGAGCGTCTCCGATAGCGATTCCGAACCAAGGCGTGACGGCGATGGGAAGTGGCAGGGATTGCCCGCGGAAGCCTCATCCCGGTTTGCTTGTTTCCGAAACACCACGGCCTGCAACCAGCTCAAGCCGCTTCGAAGCCCCCGGGGATTGGCAGACAGCTGCAATCCGGTAATTCCCACCCGTCGCCTGAACTCTACCGGAGAGACATGCCCGAATGGGGGGGGATTCCGGGCATGTAATGCGTGAAATCTTGATGCAGTTACCGGCTTTGGTGAGCCTCTGTGAGGCTTGCTGCGGTTGATCCCCGGAATCGCCGTTGTGGGCGATCCAAACCACGAAGCCCGGCGTATGGCCGGGCTTCGTGGTGCAGCGTGCAGCGGGTAGTGTTACGCCGCGACCGACTTCGCCACGTCCGCGTACTCGGGGATCTGGTCGAAGTTCATGTAGCGGTAGATCTTGTCCCCGTTCGCGTTGATCACGCCGATGTCCGCCAAGTATTCCTCGCGGGTCGGGATGCGACCGAGGCGCGCGCAGATCGCGGCCAGTTCCGCCGAGCCGAGGTACACGTTGGTGTTGCGGCCGAGGCGGTTCGGGAAGTTGCGGGTCGAGGTCGACATCGCGGTGGAACCTTCGCGGATCTGCGCCTGGTTGCCCATGCACAGCGAGCAGCCGGGCATTTCCATGCGCGCGCCGGCGGTGCCGAAGGTGCCGTAGTGGCCTTCCTCGGTGAGCTCGTGCGCGTCCATGCGGGTCGGCGGCGCGATCCAGAGGCGGGTCGGGATGTCGCGCTTGCCTTCCAGCAGCTTGGCGGCGGCGCGGAAGTGGCCGATGTTGGTCATGCACGAGCCGATGAACACTTCGTCGATCTGCGCGCCGGCGACGTCGGACAGCGTCTTGGCGTCGTCCGGATCGTTCGGGCAGCAGACGATCGGTTCGACGATTTCGTCCATGTCGATCTCGATCACGGCGGCGTACTCGGCATCCGCGTCCGCTTCCAGCAGTTTCGGATCGGCCAGCCATTCCTCCATCTTCTTGATGCGGCGGGCCAGCGAGCGGGCGTCCTGGTAGCCTTGGGCGATCATGTTCTTCAGCAGCACGATGTTGCTGTTGATGTACTCGATGATCGGCTCCTTGTTGAGCTTCACGGTGCAGCCGGCAGCCGAACGCTCGGCCGAGGCGTCGGCCAGTTCGAAGGCCTGTTCGATCTTGAGGTCCGGCAAGCCTTCGATCTCGAGGATGCGACCGGAGAAGATGTTCTTCTTGCCCTTCTTCTCGACCGTCAGCAGACCGGCCTTGATCGCGTACAGCGGGATCGCGTGGACGAGGTCACGCAGGGTGACGCCCGGCTGCAGCTTGCCCTTGAAGCGCACCAGCACCGATTCGGGCATGTCCAGCGGCATCACGCCGGTCGCCGCGGCGAACGCGACGAGGCCCGAGCCGGCCGGGAACGAGATGCCGATCGGGAAGCGGGTGTGCGAGTCGCCGCCGGTGCCGACGGTGTCCGGCAGCAGCATGCGGTTGAGCCAGCTGTGGATGATGCCGTCGCCCGGGCGCAGCGAGATGCCGCCGCGGGTGGAGATGAACTCGGGCAGGGTGTGGTGCGTCTTCACGTCCACCGGCTTCGGATACGCGGCGGTGTGGCAGAACGATTGCATGACAAGGTCGGCCGAGAAGCCGAGGCAGGCCAGGTCCTTCAGCTCGTCGCGGGTCATCGGGCCGGTGGTGTCCTGCGATCCGACCGAGGTCATCTTCGGCTCGCAGTAGGTGCCCGGGCGCACGCCCTTGCCTTCCGGCAGGCCGCAGGCGCGGCCGACCATCTTCTGCGCCAGGGTGTAGCCCTTGCCGGTGTCGGCGGGCGCTTCGGGCAGGCGGAACAGCGTGGACGGCGGCAGCTTCAGGGCTTCGCGCGCCTTGGCGGTGAGACCGCGGCCGATGATCAGCGGAATGCGGCCGCCGGCGCGGACTTCATCGAACAGCACCTCGGACTTGACCTTGAACTCGGCGATGACCTTGCCATCCTTGATCGCCTTGCCTGCGTACGGCTGCAGTTCCACCACGTCGCCGTGGTTCATCTGCGACACGTCGAGTTCGATCGGCAGCGCGCCGGCGTCTTCCATCGTGTTGTAGAAGATCGGGGCGATCTTGCCGCCGAGGCAGACGCCGCCGAAGCGCTTGTTCGGGATGTACGGGATGTCCTGACCGGTCCACCACAGCACGCTGTTGGTGGCCGACTTGCGCGAGGAGCCGGTGCCGACCACGTCGCCGACGTAGGCGACCAGATGGCCCTTCTCCTTGAGCTTCAGGATTTCGCCGATCGGGCCGCGCTTGCCGTCTTCTTCCGGCACGAACGGCGCGCCTTCGCGCTTGTTCTTGAGCATGGCGAGCGCGTGCATCGGGATGTCCGGGCGCGTGGTCGCGTCCGGCGCCGGCGACAGGTCGTCGGTGTTGGTTTCGCCCGGCACCTTGAACACGGTGATGGTCAGGCTTTCCGGCACTTCCGGTTTGCTGGTGAACCATTCGGCGTCGGCCCAGCTCTGCAGCACGGCCTTGGCGTTGGCATTGCCCTTCTCGGCCTTTTCCTGCACGTCATGGAACTGGTCGAACACGAGCAGCGTGTGCTTCAGCGCATCGGCGGCGGCCAGGCCCACTTCGCCGGCGTCGTCGAGCAGTTCGATCAGCGGCGAGACGTTGTAGCCGCCGAGCATCGTGCCCAGCAGTTCGGTGGCGCGCTTGGCCGAGATCAGCGGGGTCTTTTCCTGGCCGAAGGCGATGGCGGCCAGATACGAGGCCTTCACCTTCGCCGCATCGTCCACGCCTGCGGGAACGCGGTTGGTCAGCAGGTCGACGAGGAAGGCTTCCTCGCCCTGCGGCGGGTTCTTGATCAGTTCGATGACTTCGGCCGTCTGCTGCGCCGTGAGCGGCAGCGCGGGAATGCCGAGCGCTGCGCGTTCGGCGACATGTTGGCGATAGCTGGCGAGGAACGACATGGTGGTTCTCCGGTGGCGGGTGTGGTGGATGTGTCGGGTTATTGGGCCAAGGATGGAACGATGAGCTTCAGGCCCTTGAAGTAATCGCGGAAGAAAACGGCGTCGCGGGTGATCAGCCCATTGCATTGCATCAGGGCGTGCGCGCCGATCAGGAAGTCGGGAATGGTGCGGGAGCGGTCGCCGCCGCGCTGGCGGTAGCGGCGCTGCATTTCGCCGGCGCGCAGGGCGGACTTGGCTTCCAGTGGATCGAAGCGGATGCCCATGTCCTCGAGCACCGACATGGCCTCCGAGCCGTCCTTCAGCGCGGTGCAGACCTCGGCCAGGACCACTTCGCAGACGACCACCGGGCCGATGCTCAGGCATTGGCGCAGCGCCGTTTCCGATGCGATGGCGTCTTCGCCGTCGGTGAGCAGGTCGACCAGCACGGAGGAATCGACGGCGATCATGGCCTGGCCTTCTTCCGTGACGGCTCGGACGGTTCCAGCGGATCGTTCGGTGCGCGGCCGCGGATGGCGCGCAGGGCTTCGTCGGTGCTGGAGAAGCCGTCCAGCTTGAAGCGGCCGCGGGCACGGGAAATCGCGTCGTCCACATTCTTGCGCAACACGATCCGGCCGCCTTCGAGTTCGACCTTCAGCGTGGTGCCCTTGGTCAGGCCCAAGGCATCACGCACGGCCTTGGGCAGCGTGATTTGTCCGCGTTCGGCGACGGTGGCTTCCATGGCGGCTCCGGGATGGCTACGACGGGAAGGTAGGACGCCATTTTACATACTTTTTCATGCATACCTGGCGCCGCATGGGCGCCAGGTCGCATTTTCCGAACCGGCCGTTCGGCGCGGTTCAGGCGGGCGGATCAGTGCATCAGCTCGCGCACCAGGTGCTTGGCGGCGTAGATCTTGTCGAGCGCCTCGATCATCACCGCCGGGTGCACGGAAACGGTGCGGTTGAGGGATTCGTCGAAGAAGTACGCGCCGCCGAGCGAATGGATGTTGCCGTCGAACACGAGGCCGACGATTTCGCCCTTGGCATTGATCAGCGGGCTGCCGGAATTGCCGCCGATGATGTCGTTGGTGGAAACCTGGTTGAAGCGCGTGGCCGGATCGAGCTTGGCCTTGGCGTTCAGCCACGACTCGGCGAGCTTGTAGGGGTCGTAGCCGGTGGCGCGCTCGAACAGGCCGGCAACCTGCGTGAACGGCGTCACCGTCTGGCCGGCGTATTCCCAGCCGCGGATCGTGCCGTGCGAGAGGCGCAGCGAGAAGGTCGCGTCGGGATAGACGCTGGTGCCTTTCTGCTCGAAGCGCGCGGCGGCCAAGCGTTCGGCGGCGCGGGTTTCGACCGAGCTGACCTCGCTTTCCATGCGCTGGCGCAGGGCGCGGCCGTGCGGATCGATCTTGCGCGCCAGCACGATGGCCGGGTCGTCGCTTTCGGCGATCGCCTTCGCACCGCCTTCCCACAGGGCCTTGCGCACTTCCGGATCGGCCAGCTTGCTGCCGTCGACGATGCTCGCCGCCAGTTGCTGCGGCGACTGCGTGGCCAGCAGTTCACGCACGAACGGATGATCGGCGGTCAGGCGTTCGCGGATCTTTTCCAGCGACCACTGCAGGCGCATCTTCTCGTATTCCGGGTACATCGGCGTCTTGGCGAACAGCGAAGCCTGCGTGCGAGGCAGCGCGGCGTCGGTGAACTCCGGCAGGCGCTCGCCGTTCGGCTTGCCGCGCTCGGCGGCAGCGCGCACGAGGCTCTTGGCCCAGCCGAGGTGCTGCGACATCAGGCCCATTTCGATGCTGCCGTATTCGCGCGAAAGCGCACGGGCGACCTTTTCCGCCTGTTCGATTTCGCTCCACGGATCGCCGTAGCGCTGCACGCGTTCGGGCGACGCGGCGACGAAGGCCTTGAGCTCCTGCTCGGCGCGACGCTTTTCCTCGAACACGGCCGGGTTGGTGAGCGCCTGGAAGCGGCCGAGGTTGGACTTGATGCCGTTCTCCACGCCCATCAGCGCCGACTGCGCGATGCGCGCGTTTTCCTCGCTCTCGGCCGAGAAGCGCAACAGCAGGCCGCGCAATTCATAGGACGAGAACAGGCGCTCCGGCAGCGACTGGTCGCGCAGGGTTTCCAGCTGCGACACGGTGAGCAGGCGCTGGGTCGAGCCCGGATGGCCGAGCGTCATCACCAGTTCGCCTTCCTGCGCGCCCTTTGGATTGATCGTGAAGTGGTCCTTGATCTTCGCCGGCTTGCCGTCGACGTAGACGCGCAGCAGCGACATGTCGAGGTTGTAGCGCGGGAAGTTGAAGTTGTCCGGGTCGCCGCCGAAGAAGCCGGCCGCGTATTCGGGCGCGAACACCAGCCGCACGTCGGAGAAGCGCGTGTAGCGGTACAGGTGCTGCAGGCCGCCCTGGTACAGGTTCACGATGTCGCAGCGCGTGTTGGCCGTATCGTCGCCGACGCATTCGGAAGCGATCTTGGCTTCGATGGCCTTCTTGGCGTCGATGTAGTCCTTGCCGGAAAGCCCGGCGGTGGCTTCGCGCACACGGGCGGTGACGTCGGTGATGGACTCGAGCCGGTTGATTTCATTGCCCGGGCAGACCAGCTCTTCCTCGCGGGTTTTCGCGGTGAAGCCCTTGTTGAGGTAGTCGTTTTCGGGCGAGGAAAGGTTGGAGACGCAGCCGGCCACGCAGTGGTGGTTGGTCAGCACCAGGCCGTCTTCGGAAACGAAGGAGCCCGAGCAGCCGCCGGCGAGGCGGGCGGCGCTGCGCATGGCGTGGTCGAGCCATTGCTGGTCGGGCTTGAAACCGTAGGTCTTGGCGAGTTCTTCCTTCGGAAGATTGTCGAGCGTCCACATGCCTTCGGCGGCATGCAGGGTGGCGCTGGCGGAAAGCAGCAGGAGAAAGGGCAGTGCACGCATTGGCAGGGCTTCCTGAGGTGGAAACCACCAATGATAGCGGCGTGGGCCTGCGGAGGCGCTTCCGGGCGGTCTTCCGTTTCCCCAATCGTCATGTCCGCCCGCGGCCGGGCGGGCCACGGGACTTGCACACCATGCGAACCTGTGGTCCGCAGCCGGTCGAGCCTCAGCCGAACTGGCTGAAATCGAAGCTGAGGTCGGGCATCGGCGGGGCGATGAAGTTGCCCATGAGGTAGTCGACGCCACTGGTGAACAGCACCGTCATGCTGCTGGCGTCCTGCACGCCTTCGGCGATCGCCATGATGTCCTTGGAATGCGCGAACGACGCGAACTCCCGGACTTTCTTCTGGCTTTCCGGGTTCTTCGCCAGTTCGCCGATCATGCTGCGGTCGAGGCTGATGTAATCGGCGCGGATGTGGTCGAGCAGCTGCAGCGGATTGAGGCTGACGCCGAACCGTTCCAGACACATCTGCACGCCGTAGGGCTTCAGGCCGGTCTGCAGGTCCTGCACCGCCTTCAGATTGGTGAAGACCTTGGCTTCGTCCAGGCACAGCACGACGCGGTCGCCGCTGACGCCGGTCTGCTTCAGGTTCACGCCGATCCACGAGGCCAGCTTGGTGTCCTTGAGGCTCTCGGGCGTCATTTTGACGAACAGGCGCAGCGGCGTGCCGGTTTTCGCTTCGTAGTGCGCCACGGTGGCGATGGTGCGCTGGATCACCCAGCGGTCGATGCGGCCCACGAGGTTGTGCTCCTCGGCGACCGGCATGAACACCGACGGCGGGACCACTTCGCCGGACGGACTGGTCATGCGCAGCAGCACCTGGTACGTCTCCTCGACGTTGCCGGTGATGTTGCAGATCGGCTGGAAGTGGAGCTGGAAGCCCTCGCCGGTGGCGATGGCGTGCTTGATCCGCTCGGCCCAGATCGCGATGCGTTCTTCCTCGGCGCGATCGCGCTCGGCCGGATCGAAGAAGCGCGAGATGTTGCCGCCTTCGGCCTGCGCTTCCTGCAGCAGCGTGCCGGCCCGGTTCAGCACCTGCTGCGCGCTGGCGTTCTTTTCGCCGATCTGCACCGCGCCGATGCTGACCGTCGCCGACAGCGACTTGTCGCCGACTTCGAGGATCGCGCCCTTGAACGCCGCGATGAGGTCGTCGCCCAGTTGCCGGGTTTCGACATGGTCGGAGGTGCGCGACAGGATCGCGAAGCTGTGGTCGGTGAAGCGCGCGACCAGCGCGCGTTCGCCGACGGTCTCGGCGACGCGCTCGGCGGTGCGCTTCAGCAGGTCGTCTGCCGCCGAGACGCCAATGCTGTTGAGCAGCGCGTTGTAGTTGTCCAGTTCCAGCAGCAGCAGCGACTGGGTCTTGCCGCCCTGCGCCGCCAGCGCGATGACCTGGTCGAGCTCGGCGAGGAAATGGGTGCGGTTGAACAGGCCCGTGACCTGGTCGCGCTGGCGCAGTTCGTCCAGTTCCTTGACGATTTCGGCATCGACGAGCTGCGGCCGCATCACGATCTGCAGGCAGGGTTCGCCTTCGTAGCTTGCGGTGGCGAATTCCATCACCGCCTCGAAGGTTTCGCCGTCGGCCTTCATCGCGGTGAATTCCATCGTCTTCGGCGGCGGCTCGCCCTTGCTGGTCTTCTTCAGGATCTGCTTGAACTGCTCCGCGTCGCCGCCGGCGAACATGTCGAGCAGCGGCAGGCCTTCGACTTCCTCGAAGCTCGAGTAGCCGAACATCTCGAGGTAGGCCTGGTTGGCGCGGATGTGCATGCCTTCGTGGACGTAGGCGATCGGGTCGCGCGAGGACGCGATCAGCGCGTCGCAGCGGCGCTCGGTTTCACGCAGCGCCGCTTCCAGGCGACGCACCGCGCGGCGATTGTCGAGGATCGAGAATTCGCGCCGCACCGCGAACTGCAGCGATTCGGCCCTGCCGCGCAGCGCGAAGGCGCGCACGTCGTTGGCGATCAGCACCAGCGCGGTCTTGTCGTCCACGTGTTCGAGCAGCGCCACCAGCGTCACGTCCTTGGAGCTGGCGTTGACCGCGGCGACCACGTCCTTGAACGGGATGGTCTTGGAGGTGACCGAGGCCAGGATCAGGTCGCAGGACGGGCCGGCGAGCAGCGTGTCCAGATCCTTCTTCGTTTCGGGTCGCGAGGGCCGGACTGCAATGCCGCCGTTGCGTAACAGGCTGATGCTTTGTTCGGCGTCCTCGAGTTTGTCATCGACGAGGACGAGGCGAACGACGGAATCCTGAGTGGACATGTGCAGGGAAGGGCTTGGTGTTGTTCGTCGGCTTGTTTTACACGCTTATCGCAATAAGTCCAGCCTTCAGGGGCTAAAAGTGTCAAAAATCGGCAGTTTTGACGCGGCCCCGCTGACTTCCTGGACCAGATTCGGCATCAGATAGCCGGGCAGCCGCGCACGCAGCGCGCCCATCAGTGCCAGTGCGTTTTCGTGAGAAACCTCGAAATGCGCAACGCCGGCGACGCGATCCAGCTGGTGCAGGTAATACGGCTGCACGCCGAACCCGAACAGCGCTTCGGACAGGTTCGCCAGGGCGTCGACATCGTCGTTGACGCCGCGCAGCAGCACCGCCTGGTTGTAGAGCCGCGCGCCGGCACGGGAAAGTCTGGTCAGCGCTTCGCCCACGTCCTGGTCCAGTTCCTGCGCGTGGTTGGCGTGGATCACGGCCACGACCGGCCACGGCAGCGATTCGAGCCACGCGCACAGCTCCGCGTCCACCCGCGCCGGCAAGACCACCGGCAGGCGGGTGTGGATACGCAACCGTTTGAGATGCGGGATCGAACGCAAGGCGTCGGTCAGCTCGGCCAGTTTCGCGGTCGAGAGCGACAAGGGGTCGCCGCCGGACAGCAGCACTTCGGCAATCGAATCGTCGCCGCGCAGGTAGTCGATCGCCTCGCGCCAGCCGTTCGCGGCGGCGGTTTCCTCGCCGTAGGGGAAATGCCGGCGGAAGCAGTAGCGGCAATGCACGGCGCAGCTTCCGGTCGCGACCAGCAGGGCGCGGCCCTCGTACTTGTGCAGCACGCCGCGCGCCGCGCGGCTTGGCAGGTCACCGACCGCATCCAGGCCGAAGCCTTCCACGACGCGCAATTCCTCGTCCAGCGGCAGCACCTGCCGCAGCAGCGGATCATGGGCGTCGCCGCGCTTCATCCGGTTCGCGAAGGCGCGCGGCACGCGCAGCGGAAAGCCCGCCGCACCGTCCGCCAGGCGTGCGGAAAGCGCCGGCAACTCCAGCAGTTGCAGCAGTTCGTGCGGGTCGGTGATGGCTTCGCGGTATTGCCGGCGCCAGTCGTCCCGGAGGGCGGGCGGCTGCGCGAAACCTTGTCTAGTGGTTATCATGGCGGACTTCCCGGCGCTCGCCGGTTTCCAGATCAGCCTTCCATCTTAACAGCCGCGCAGCAGCGCATACGGAGCACACGCATGGCCACTTTGGGCATGAACGACGTCAAGAACGGCATGAAGATCATCGTGGACGGATTCCCGTGCGTGATCGTCGATACCGATTACATCAAGCCGGGCAAGGGCCAGGCCTTCACCCGCGTGAAATACCGCAACATCAAGACCGGCCGCGTCGTGGAACTGACGATGAAGTCCACCGACACCGTGGAAAGCGCCGACGTCGTCGATACCGACATGCAGTATCTCTACAGCGACGGCGAGTTCTGGCACTTCATGCAGCCGGACACCTTCGAGCAGCACACCGCCGACGCCAACGTGATGGGCGACGCGGCGCAATGGCTGAAGGGCGAGGAAACCTGCGTGGTGACGCTGTGGAACGGTTCGCCGCTGGCGGTGACGCCGCCGAACTTCGTGGAACTGAAGATCGTCGAAACCGATCCGGGCGTGCGCGGTGATACCTCGGGCGGCGGCGGCAAGCCGGCCAAGCTCGAAACCGGCGCGGTCGTGCGCGTGCCGCTGTTCGTGGCGCAGGACGAAGTGATCAAGGTCGACACCCGCACCGGCGAATACGTTTCGCGCGTGAAGTAAACCAAAGGACAACCCATGACCGAATCCACTGCGCCGGAAGCGTGCGACCTGCTGATCCATGCCGGACTTGTCGTGCCGGTCGAGCCGCATGGCGTGGTGTTGGAGAACCATTCGGTCGCGGTGCGCGGCGGTCGCATCGTCGCGCTCCTGCCCACGCCGGCCGCGCGTTCGCGCTTCGCGGCGAAGGAAACGGTGGATCTGCCCGGTAGCGTGCTGCTGCCGGGACTGGTCAACGTCCATACGCACAATCCGATGACGCTGCTGCGCGGCGTCGCGGACGACCTGCCGCTGATGCAGTGGCTCACCGGCCACATCTGGCCGATCGAAGGCGCGGTGCTGGGGTCGCAGTTCTGCGCCGACGGCACGGAGCTGGCGGTCGCGGAAATGGTCCGCGGCGGCACGACCTGCTGCAACGAAAACTATTTCTTCCCCGACGCGATCGGCGAAATCTATTCGCGCCTGGGATTCCGCGCCCGCCTCGGCCTTCCGGTGATCGAATTCCCGAGCCCCTGGGCGCGCGACAACGACGAATACTTCGCCAAGGCGCAGCAGGTGCACGACCAGTTCGTCGGGCATCCGCTGCTGACCACGGCCTTCGTGCCGCACGCGCCCTACACGGTGAGCGACGGCAGTTTCGAGAAGATCCGCCTGCTGGCCGACCAGCTCGACATCCCGGTGCACTGCCATGTGCACGAAACTGCGCAGGAAATCGCCGATTCGGTGAAGCAGTACGGTGTCCGCCCGCTGGCTCGACTGCAGCGTCTTGGCATCGTCAACCGGCGCCTGATCGCGGTGCACATGACGCAGCTGACGCCCGAGGAAATCGAGCTGTGTGCCGAACAGGGCGTGTCGATCGCGCATTGCCCCGAGTCGAACCTCAAGCTCGCTTCCGGCTTCGCGCCGATCGAGGCCCTGCGCCGCGCCGGCGCGAACGTCGCACTCGGCACCGACGGCTGCGCCAGCAACAACGACCTGGACATGTTCGGTGAAATGCGCACGGCCGCGCTGCTCGCGAAAGCCGTGGCCAACGACGCGGCCGCCGTCGATGCGGCCTACGCCCTGCGCATGGCGACCTTGAACAGCGCCCGCGCGATGGATCTGGATTCGGAAATCGGCTCGATCGAAGTGGGCAAGGCCGCCGACCTGATCGCGGTCAGGCTCGACGAAATCGAGACGCAGCCGATGTACCACGCGATTTCGCAGCTGGTCTACGCGACCGGCCGCCACCAGGTGCATTGGACCTGGATCGCCGGTGCGTGCAAGTTGCGCGATGGCGATCTGGTGGATATGGATCGCGGCGAACTGATCGCCAAGGCGCGCGAATGGCGCACGAGGATCGCGGCCTTGCCGCGACCGGCGTAAGCTTTCCGGTCGCCCGTCAGACTTCCGCAAGGATCGGCGAAACATGAACGCCGCAACCGCATTGAATCCGCCCGTCAACGTCGATGCCGCCGAGCTGGAAAAGTTCGGCGGTCTCGCTGCGCGCTGGTGGGATGTGAACGGCCCGTCGAGGCCGCTGCACGACCTGAATCCGGTCCGTCTCGCCTACGTCCGCGAGCGCCGCGCGCTTTCCGGCGCGAAGGTGCTGGACCTGGGCTGCGGCGGTGGCTTGCTGTCCGAAGCCCTGGCGTCTTCCGGTGCCGACGTGACCGCCATCGACCTGAGCGACGACCTGTTGGAAGTCGCCAGGTTGCACCAGTTGGGCCAGAGTTTTCCGCCGGGCACCAAGCTCGAATACCGCAAGATCGACGTGGAGGCGCTGGCGCGTGAACAGGCCGGCAGGTTCGATGCGATCTGCTGCATGGAAATGCTCGAGCACGTGCCCGATCCGGCCTCGGTGATCGAGGCCTGCGCGAGCTTGCTGAAGCCCGGCGGCGACCTGTTCCTTTCCACCTTGAACCGCACGCCGAAAGCCTTCGCGCTCGCGATCCTCGGCGCGGAATACGTGATGCGCCTTTTGCCGCGCGGCACACACGAATACGCCAAGTTCATCAAGCCTTCCGAGCTTTCCCGCGCATTGCGCCAGTCTGGCCTGGAACTCGCCGATGTCCGGGGCCTGCACTACGAGCCGTTCACGCGGCGCGCCTGGCAGGGCGGCGACACGAACGTGAATTACCTGGCGTGGGCGAAAAAGCCGGCATGAACGCACCGGCTTTCGCGCCGCTGGTGTTGTTCGATCTCGACGGGACGCTGGTCGATTCTTCCGGCGATCTCACCGCGGCCGCGAACCAGCTGCGCGCCGACCTCGATCTGGAACCCATTCCCGCGGCGCAGGTGCGCAATGCGATTTCCGGCGGCACGCTGGCGATCCTCGCGGCCTCCTTCCCGGAACTCTCCGAGGACCAGCGCGAGCCGTTGGCCGAGGCCTACATCGAGGCCTATCGCGACCAGATCGGCCGCAACAACGTGCTGTTCGACGGCATCGAACAGGTGTTGGAGACGCTCGAGGCCGCGGGCGTACGTTGGGGCATCGTCAGCAACAAGCGCGAGTCGCTGGCGCAGCTCGTGATCGAGCGCATGGGCCTGTCCTCGCGCTGTGCGGTGCTGATCGGCGGCGACACCACGCCGCGCTCCAAGCCCGATCCCTTGCCGGTGCTGACCGCCTGCGAGCGCTTGGGCGTCGATCCGCAAGCCGCGGTTTTCGTCGGCGACGACCTGCGCGATGTGCAGGCCGGTCGCGCGGCCGGATGTTCCACCGTGGCCGTGGCCTGGGGATTCCAGCCCGCCGATACCGATTACGAAAGCTACGGGGCGGACTGGGTTGCGCTGGCGCCGCATGAGCTGCTGCTGCCGGGCGTCTTGGCCTCACGCGAATGAACGAGGCTTCGACCGAACCACAGGCCGCCAGCTTCATCGACAAATGGCTCGCGGCCGAACCTGAAATGGCCATCGGCATGGCGTTGATCCCGGCGCCGGAAAAGCCGTTGGCGGCATTGTGGGGCGCCTTGCTCAACGAGATCGCCGAAGCTGCGCTGACCTTGAGCGATACGGGCGTGGCGCAGGCCAAGCTCGCGTGGTGGGGCGGTGCGCTCGCCGGGGCTTCCGACGAGGCCGCGCATCCGTTGCTGCGTGCGCTGTTCGCGCTGCCCGAGGTTGCGGCGATCCCGTCGCAGGAATGGACCCATCTGGCGAACGCGGCGATCGAGCTCGCCTCGCTCGAAGATTCGCCATCGAGCATCGAGGCCGTGCTCTCGGTGCGCTTGCCGTTGGCCGAAGCGATCACGCGGTTGGAAACGCAACTTTGGCCCTCGCATCGTCCCGATCCGAACAGCATCGCCATCGCCTTGCTGCTGCGCCAATGGCGCGCCGGGGTCGACGGCGATACGCCGCGCCCTGGCTTCGTCCCGCTGCAGCTGCTGGCGCGCCACGACCTGCGCATGCACTCGCTGCACAAGGAGCCGCAAAGCGCGCCGGTCGTGGCCTTGTTTGCCGATCTGGCGCAAGCCGTGCGCGCTGCGCAGGGTGGCGTGAGCGGCGCGCGCTTGCGCCGCATCCGTGCGGCCTTCGATGCGCGATTGCTCGAACGGCTCGCCCATGCCCGGCACGGGAAAAACCGGGATGCGCGCTTTGCCTTGCCGCGCCTGAAAACGCTGTGGTGGGCCTGGCGCGCGGCATCGAGCCTGCCGTATGCATGAGGCCGCAAGCGACGGCGTGATTGGCCGGGGTTCATCATGCCGGCCGCTACAATCCGCGTTCACGCTCGCAAGTCGCGGCGCGACGATGCGCGCCGCAGTGAAGGCTTCCCGATGAACCTCAAGATGCAACCCACGACGATTTCCATGCTGGCCGACGAGGTATCCCGCGCGCCCGAAAGCGTGCAGCCGCGGCTGGCGCGTGTGGGCATGGACGGCATCGAGATGCCGCTCCTGTTCGCTGCCGATGGCGAAACCTTCCGCTTGCCGGCAAAGGTGTCCGCATGGGTCGATCTGCAGGACCGGAACGCCCGCGGCATCCACATGTCGCGCCTCTACACGCTGGCCGACGAACACCTCGCGCGCGGCGTGCCGTCATACGCCGCGCTGCGCGGCTTGCTCGAAGCCTTCCTGCAGTCGCACGAAGGCCTGTCCGGTCGCGCCGGCATCGCGATCGCATCGACGCTGCCGCTGCGCCGCGCCGCTTTGCTGAGCGGCCTGTCCGGCTGGCGGCAGTATCCGTTCGAATTGCGCGCCGAATTGTCTGCCGACGGAGATTTCTCCTGCGTCGTCGCGGTCGAGGTGTTGTACTCGAGCACTTGTCCCGGCTCCGCCGCGATGTCGCGCCAGCTCGTGCAGCAGAAGTTCTCCGAAACCTTCGGTGCCGGCCAGGTCGATGCCTCGCGCGTCGCGGAATGGCTGGCCTCGCAGGAAGGCGCGATCGCGACGCCGCATGCGCAGCGGTCGGTGGCGCGGGTGGAAGTCCGCCTCGCGCCATCCGCATCGGACGCGCTTCCCGTGGTCGAATGGATCGACCGCATCGAGGCCGCGCTCGACACGCCGGTGCAGGCCGCGGTGCGTCGCATCGACGAACAGGAATTCGCGCGCCTCAACGGCGAGAACCCGATGTACTGCGAAGACGCCGCGCGCCGCCTCGTCGCCGTGCTGGAAACGGATGCGCGGATCGCCGATTACCGTCTCCGCGTCGCGCACCTGGAAAGCCTGCATCCGCACGATGCGGTCGCGATGGCGGTCAAGGGCGTCGCGGGCGGTTTCACCGCAGGCTGAGAATCGCGCGACCGGCGCGGCTCACGCCGCCGGTTCAAGCGCCATGGTTTGTCGCGACAGCGAGAAGCCCGAGTGTCCTTGCCCGGCAAGGAACTCGAACCATTTGCCGACGAACACGTTCATCTGCAGGCGATGGCCGATCAGCGTTTCCGGTTCCGGATGCAGGCCGAGCACGTCCTGCCAGCGCTTGCCGACGTAGCAATGCGTGGCTTCGAGCACGCGCGCGTCGCGGTACAGGCGCAGGAACGCCGAAGGGTCGGGTTCGCCCGTGACCGGATCGCGCATGCCGTAGGTCAGGCGCAGCTCGATGGTGTAGGGATGGCGTTCGATCACGTGCAGGTGCAGGTCGAGCCCATCGCCGACGCTCGACACGTAATGCTCGCCTTCGGCCCAGAACGACGGATCGAACAGGCGCAGGAAGCGGTCGTGGTTTTCCGCGTACAAGGCCATCAGGTACGCGAAGCGCCTGTGGCGGGGAACGGCGGGCAAGCGGTGGTCGAGTGCGATCATTGTCCGATCATGGTGCGCCGCAACGGCTGCATCAAGGCTTGACGCGCGGCCTTTCGCAAGGCACGGCGCGTCCGCCCGGCGCATCAGAACATGTGGCGCTCGATGCCCAGGTGTGACAGCACCTTGCTGCCGATCTCCTCGATCGAGGTGTTCGTCGTGGACAGCGACGGGATGTTCTCGTTCCGGAAGATCCGTTCGGCGGCGGCGACTTCGCGCTTGCAGGTGTCCATCTGCGCGTAGCGGCTGTTGGGGCGGCGCTGCTGGCGAACCTGCTGCAGTCGCACCGGGTCGATCGTCAGGCCGAACAGCTTGCGCCGGTGCGGACGCAGTTTCTTCGGCAGCAGGTCGGATTCGAGGTCTTCGTCGGTCAGCGGGTAGTTGGCCGCCTTCACGCCGAATTGCAGCGCCAGGTACAGACAGGTCGGTGTCTTGCCGCTGCGCGAGACGCCGACGAGGATCAGGTCGGCCTCGTCGTAGTGCAGGTCGACGCCGTCGTCGTGGCTCAGCGCGTAATTGGTGGCATTGATGCGGCTTTCGTACTTGGCGAAATCCACCATGCCGTGCGCATGTCCCACGCGCGGCTGGCGCGCCGTGCCCAGCTCCGACTCCAGCGGCCCGATGAACGGGGCGAACACGTCCATCATCAGCGCGTCGCTTTCCGCCAGGATCGCGGCGAGCGTGGCATCGACGACGGTGTTGATCGCGATCGGCCGCATTCCGGCGGCGATGCCTGCGGCGCGCACCTGTTCGGCAGCGGCGCGGGCCTTTTCCTCGCTGTTGATGAACGGGATGCGGTGGGTTTCGAATTCGATGCCGGGGAACTGCGTCAGCAGGCTGCGACCAATGGTTTCGGCGGTGATGCCGGTGCCGTCGGAAAGATAGAACACGGGTCGGTTGACGCTCATCCTGATGGCTCGTTCTCGTGGGACGCGGCAGTCTAGCAGCCAGTCCCGGTCCCGAATCCCCGGTTTCCTGCCCCGGATGTTGCGCCGCGCAAACTTGTAAGCCCCGGCCGGCACCGCCAAAATACGCGTTCTTCTTCCGCACTTCCTGGAATCTCGCGTGACCGCACACGTCCTGTGGCTGCATGAACTTCGTCTTTCCGATCTGGGCCAGGTCGGCGGCAAGAACTCCTCGCTCGGTGAGATGATCGGCAACCTTGCCAAGCTCGGTGTCAGCGTTCCCGGCGGATACGCGACCACGGCGGATGCCTTCCGCGAGTTCATTGCCTTCAATTCGCTGCACCAGCGCATCTACGACCGGCTTGCGGACCTCGACGTGGAAGACGTCGACGCCTTGGTGAAGGCCGGCGCGGAAATCCGCGGCTGGGTCATCGATGCGCCGCTGCAGCCGCAGCTCGACACGGCCATCCGCGAAGCCTACGCGCGCCTCTGCGCCGAAAACGGCGGCGTCGACGTGTCGGTTGCGGTGCGCTCCTCGGCCACCGCCGAGGACCTGCCGGACGCCAGCTTCGCCGGCCAGCAGGAAACCTTCCTCAACGTGACCGGCGCCGACGACGTCGTGCACAAGGTCAAGGAAGTGTTCGCCTCGCTGTACAACGACCGCGCGATCGCCTACCGCGTGCACCACGGCTTCAAGCACGAGGACGTGTTCCTCTCCGCCGGCGTGCAGCTGATGGTGCGTTCGGACGTCGGCGCGTCGGGCGTGCTGTTCACCCTCGACACCGAATCCGGCTTCCGCGACGCGGTGTTCATCACCTCGAGCTACGGCCTCGGCGAGAACGTCGTGCAGGGCGCGGTGAACCCGGACGAGTTCTACGTCTACAAGCCGAACCTCGCCGCCGGCCGCCCGGCGATCCTGCGCCGCCAGCTCGGCAGCAAGCAGATCCGCATGGTCTATTCCGATGCGCCGGGCGAGCGCGTGCGCAACGAGGCGACGCCGGTCGAGCTGCAGAACCGCTTCTCGATCACCGACGCCGACGTCGAGGAACTGGCCCGCCAGGCGCTGACCATCGAGCAGCACTACGGCCGTCCGATGGACGTCGAATGGGCGAAGGACGGCATCACCGGCAAGCTGTACATCGTGCAGGCGCGTCCGGAAACCGTGCGTTCGCGCGCCAAGGCGACGCAGATCGAGCGCTACCAGCTCGGCCAGCGCGGCGAGGTGCTGACCGAGGGCCGCGCGATCGGCAACAAGATCGGCAGCGGCGTCGCCCGCGTGATCCGCAGCGTCGCCGAGATGAACCAGGTGCAGCCGGGCGACGTGCTGGTCGCCGACATGACCGACCCGGACTGGGAACCGGTGATGAAGCGCGCCGCGGCGATCATCACCAACCGCGGTGGCCGTACCTGCCACGCGGCGATCATCGCGCGCGAACTCGGTGTTCCGGCGGTGGTCGGCACCGGCAACGCGCTGTCGACGATCCCGGACGGCGCCGAGGTCACCGTGTCCTGCGCCGAGGGTGATACCGGCTTCGTCTATCAGGGCAAGCTGCCGTTCGAGCGCGTCGTCACCGACCTCGACAACATGCCGCCGGCCCCGCTCAAGGTGATGATGAACGTCGCCAACCCCGAGCGCGCCTTCGACTTCGCGATGCTGCCGAACGCCGGCGTCGGCCTCGCCCGCCTCGAGATGATCATCAACAGCCACATCGGCGTGCACCCGAAGTCGCTGTTGGAATACGACAAGCAGGATGCCGAGACGCGCCGCCGCATCGACGAGCGCATGGCCGGTTACAGCGACCCGGTGCAGTTCTACGTCGACCGCCTCGCCGAAGGCATCGCGACGATCACCGCGGCCTTCGCGCCGAACCCGGTCATCGTCCGCCTGTCCGACTTCAAGTCGAACGAGTACGCGAACCTGGTCGGCGGCAGCCGCTACGAGCCGCACGAGGAAAACCCGATGATCGGCTTCCGCGGCGCCAGCCGTTACGTCGATCCGAGCTTCCGCGATGCCTTCGCGCTGGAATGCCGCGCGATGAAGCGGGTGCGCGACGAGATGGGCCTGACCAATGCGTGGGTGATGATCCCGTTCGTGCGCACGCTGGACGAAGGCCGCAAGGTGATCGAGGTGCTCGCCGAGAACGGACTCAAGCAGGGCGAGAACGGCTTGAAGATCATCATGATGTGCGAGGTGCCGTCGAACGCGCTGCTGGCCGACGAGTTCCTCGACATCTTCGACGGCTTCTCGATCGGCTCGAACGACCTGACCCAGCTGACCCTCGGCCTCGACCGCGACTCGGCGATCGTCGCCAACCTGTTCGACGAACGCGATCCGGCGGTGAAGAAGCTGCTGTCGCTGGCGATCTCCACCGCGCGCGCCAAGGGCAAGTACATCGGCATCTGCGGCCAGGGCCCGAGCGACCATCCGGATCTGGCGGAGTGGCTGATGCAGCAGGGCATCGAATCGGTGTCGCTGAACCCGGACACCGTGGTCGATACCTGGCTGCGCCTGGCGAAGTCGAAAGCCTCGGCCTGATGACGTCGTACCTGTTTCCGCCGGAAGCGCCGACGACCTTGCCGGTCGTCGGAAGCGATGCCGTGTTTCCGGTGCGTCGCGTCTATTGCGTCGGCCGCAACTACGCGGCGCATGCGCGGGAAATGGGTTCCGATCCGTCGCGCGAGCCGCCGTTCTTCTTCTGCAAGCCGGGCAATGCGGTGGTTCCGGTGCTGTACGGGAAAACGCTGGAACTGCCGTATCCGTCCGAGACCGCCGACTTCCACCACGAAGTCGAACTGGTCGCGGCGATCGGCAAGGGCGGCGCGGACATCGCGCACGACAAGGCGCTCGAACACGTGATCGGCTATGCCGTCGGCCTCGACATGACGCGCCGTGACCTGCAGAACCGGATGAAAGCCGGCGGCCGCCCATGGGAAATCGGCAAGGCGTTCGACCGCGGCGCGCCGATCGGCCCGATCCATCTCGCCAGGGACGTCGGCCACATCGCCAACGGCCGGATCTGGCTCGGCATCGACGGTGCGATCCGCCAGGACAGCGATGTTTCGCAGGTGATCTGGACCGTTGCCGAGACCGTGTCGTATCTCTCGCGCTACTTCCGGCTGGAAGCGGGCGATCTCATCATGACCGGTACGCCGGAAGGCGTCGGGCCGGTGACGCCGGGCAATGCGATCCGTGCCGGCATCGAAGGCCTGGGCGAACTCGACGTCGCGATCGTCTGAGCTGGGGGATCAATCCGGAAGCCAGTCCGGCGCCGGCAGGCCGTCCACCATGTCCTTCAGTCCGTTGTTCCAGTACGCGCTGATGCGGCGGAAATAGTCGTCGCTTTCCTCGATCTTCTGCCGCACGTCGATGCGGAAACTGTCGCGCCGGTAGACGAGGAAGTCGATCGGCGGGCCGACCGAGAGATTGCTGCGCATGGTCGCGTCGAACGACACCATCACGCAGCGCGCCGCGCGCGCCAGCGGCGTGTCGAAACGCACCACGCGGTCGATGATGGGTTTGCCGTACTTGATCTCGCCGATCTGGAAGTACGGCGTTTCCTCGCCGGCCTCGATGAAGTTGCCTTCCGAGTACACGAGGAACAGGCGCGGCGCTTCACCCTTGATCTGGCCGCCGACGATGAAGCTCGCCGACGAGTCGATGCCGCTCGCCATCAGGTACTTGAAGTCGCGCTCGCGCACTTCGCGCATCGCGTCGCCGAGCATCGAGGCGACCTGGAACATCGAGTCGCAGCGCAGGAAGTCGAGCGCGTTCTCGTCCTTGCGGGTGCGGTATTCGATCAGGTTGATCGCGTTCTGAGTCACCGAGAGATTGCCGCTCGACAAGGTCACGATCAGGCGCTCGCCGGTGTTCCCGAACACCCGCATCTTGCAGTAGCGGGAGATCTGGTCCAGTCCGGCATTGGTGCGCGAGTCGGAGCCGAACACCAGGCCTTCGCGCAGGTTGACGCCGACGCAGTAGGTCATTCGGAACGGTCCTCGTCCGGCGCGTCCATGAATTCGCGGTGGATTTCCCGGCCCAGCTGCACCAGCCGCGACATCACGTCCTGCAGGTAGGCTTCGAGGTCGCGCGAACGGATCTGCGCGATCGTCGCGTAGCGCACTTCGCTGGCCAGCGCGCCGGCCTGCCGCACCACTTCGCGGCGCGGATCGCTGGCCATCCGCGACAACACGCGGTGCAACTGGATCAGGCAGGCCGCGAGCGAGCGCGGGTTGGATTCGGACAACAGCAGGTGCTCGATCACGCGGTCGCCGGTCAAGGCATCGCGGTGCGACTGGCGGTAGCTTTCGAACGCCGACAGCGCGTGCAGCAGCGCGCTCCACTGGTAGTAATCCACGGCATCGCCGGCGCTTTCGCCGCTGGACTTGATGTCGAGCAATCGGATCGCCCAGTCGGCGCGTTCGATGAAGGTGCCAAGGCTCATGAAGCGGTACGCCGCGCCGCGCCCGAGTGTGCCGATGGTGACGCCGCGGAACGAGGCCGAGCGCGATTTGACCCAATCGACGAAGGCGCTGGTGCCGTCGTCGCGCAGTTGTTCCCAAGTCTTCTGGCGCGCGTCGATCCACGAGGCGTTGAGGTCCTCGTACATCTCGGCGGTGATCGCGGTGCGTTGCGCACGCGCCGATTCGCGCGCGGCGCGCAGGCAGGAAATCACCGAGGACGGATTGTCCGGATCGAGCGTCAGGTAGCGCAGCACGGCGTCCGGATCGAACTTGCCGTGCTTGGCTTCGAACGCCGCGTCGGCGCCGAGCGCTTCGAGCGCGCGTCGCCACGAGGTGGATTGGGCGCGTCCGCGTTCGAAGCGGTCGGGCAGCAACGCGATGCGACGCGTCACGTCGATCAGGCGCGCGGTGTTCTCGGCGCGCTCGATGTGGCGCGCCAGCCAGTAAAGATCGTCTGCGGTCCTGCACAACATCGATCAGCCCTCCAGAACCCAGGTGTCTTTCGTGCCGCCGCCCTGCGACGAATTCACCACCAGCGAGCCTTCCTTCAGCGCGACGCGCGTGAGGCCGCCGGGAACGACGTGGATGGTGTCGCCGCTGGAAAGCACGTAGGGCCGCAGGTCGATGTGGCGCGGCGCCAGGCCGCTTTCGACGAAGGTGGGGCAGGTGGACAGGGAAAGCGTCGGCTGCGCGATGTAATGCGCGGGATGGGCGAGGATGCGCTGGCGGAACTCCCCGATCTCGGCCTTGGTCGCCGCCGGTCCGACCAGCATGCCGTAGCCGCCGGCGCCGTGGACCTCCTTCACGACGAGTTCCGACAGGTGGTCGAGCGTGTACTTCAGGTCGTCCTCGCGCCGCAGCTGGTAGGTCGGCACGTTGTTGAGGATCGGTTCTTCGGACAGGTAGAACCGGATCATGTCCGGCACGTACGGATAGACCGACTTGTCGTCGCCCACGCCAGCGCCCGGTGCATTGCAGAGCGTGACGCGACCGACGCGGTAGGCGTCGAACAAGCCGGGCACGCCGAGCATCGAATCGGGACGGAACACGAGCGGATCGAGGTAGTCGTCGTTGATGCGGCGATAGATCACGTGGACGCGGCGCGGGCCGCGCGTGGTGCGCATGTAGACATTGCGGTCGCGCACGAACAGGTCCTGGCCTTCGACCAGCTCCACGCCCATCTGCTGCGCGAGGAAGGCGTGCTCGAAATAGGCCGAGTTGTACGCGCCCGGCGTCAGCACGGCGACGGTCGGCTCCTCGATGCCCGGCGGCGCGGCGGCGCGCAGCGTTTCCAGCAGCAGCTCGGGATAGTGCTCGACCGGCGCGACCTGCTGGCGGGCGAACAGCTCCGGGAACAACCGCATCATCATCTTGCGGTTTTCCAGCATGTAGGAAACGCCGGACGGCACGCGCAGGTTGTCCTCGAGCACGTAGTACTCGCCGTCGCCGGCGCGCACCACGTCGATGCCGGAGATGTGCGAATACACGCCGCCGGGCACGTCCATGCCGTGCATCTCGGCGCGGAACTCGTCGTTCTGCAGCACCAGCTCGGAAGGAATCCGTCCGTCCTTCAGGATGCTCTGGCGGTGGTACACGTCGTCGAGGAAGGCGTTCAGCGCCGAAACGCGCTGCTTCAGGCCGGCTTCCAACCGCTTCCATTCGTCCGCCGGGATGATGCGCGGCACGATGTCGAACGGGATCAGTCGCTCGGTGCCGGCGTCTTCGCCGTAGACCGCGAAGGTGATGCCGACGCGATGGAAGGCCAGGTCGGCCTCGCGCCGTTTCTGCGCGATGTGCGGTGCAGGCGTGTTCCTCACCCAATCGTCGAACACGTGGTAGTGCGGGCGCGTCGCGCCATCCGCATCGTGCATCTCGTCGTAACGCCGCGTCATTGCCCCATTCCACGCCGTGATGTGTCGTCGTTTCCGCACGGTAATCAATTTGCCGCGATGCAACAAGGGCGGTCGCGCAGCGCATGGATGCCCGCCCCAAGACGTCGGATTCCGGCGCGACTGGCGCAAATCCCGCGGCTGCGGCACGCTGGCGCGGCGAAACTCGCCACGAGACTGAAACGCCATGTCGGAACCCACTCTGGCCCCGCCGCGTTCGGACGAAGTCCTGCCGCCCGGAACGATGCTCGGGCCGTACGAAATCGAGAGCCTGATCGGCTCCGGCGGCATGGGCCACGTGTATCGCGCCCGCGATCCGCGGCTCTCGCGCCGCGTGGCGATCAAGACGCTGGCCGAATCCGCGGCCTCGCCGGGTTCGGAAGGCGTGCGACGCTTCGAGACGGAGGCCCGCGCCGCCGGTTCGCTCGATCATCCGAACTTGCTGATCGTTTACGACGTCGGGCGCGAAGGGCACATCTCCTACATCGTGTCCGAACTGCTCGAAGGCGAAACCCTGCGCGACCGCCTCGGGCGGCAAGGCGCGGTGCCCGAGAAGCAGGCCATCGACATCGCATTGCAGGCCGCGCGCGGCCTGGCGGCGGCGCATGCGCGCGGCATCGTGCATCGCGACCTGAAGCCGGAGAACATCTTCCTGACCCGCGAGCGCGGCGTGAAGATCCTCGACTTCGGCGTCGCCAAGCTGGTGCCGTTGCCCGAACACCGCAACGACGCCAACACCGGCCAGCCGATGACGATGGCCGGCGTCGTGGTCGGAACGGTCGGCTACATGGCGCCGGAACAGGTGAACGGTGAGCCGGTCGATCACCGCGCCGACCTGTTCTCGCTCGGTGTCGTGCTGCACGAGATGCTGTCCGGCGCCGCGCCGTTCCGTCGCAACACGCCGGTCGCGTCGATGAATGCGATCGCCACCGAGGACGCGCCGGAACTGCCCGAAACGGTGACGCCGGGCTTGGCGGCAGTCGTGTTCCGTTGCCTGGAGAAGGCGCGCGAGAACCGTTACCAGTCCGCGAACGATGTGATCGTCGCGCTCGACGTGTTGTCCTCGATCGCGAACAGCGGTTCCTCGACCGCGCGGCAACGGGCGCGCTCCGGCGCGGTGCAGGTGGTGTCGCGCCGTCAGGTGTTGCGCGCCGGCGCGACGACGGCCGCGGTTGCGCTGGTCGCCGGTCTGGGCGGCGGTGTGTGGCTGGATCGCGCCCTGCAACAGGAAAGCCTGCCGCCGTCGTTCCGCCGACTGACGTTCCGGCGCGGGCTGATCCGTTCCGCGCGTTTCGCGCCGGACGGGCAAACCGTTCTCTACGGCGCGCTGTGGGACGGCGGCCGTTGCCGCGTGCACGGCGTGCGGCTCGACGGCCCCGAATCCAACGCGCTCGATCTTCCGGACGCGAACCTGCTGGCGGTTTCGCGCAACGGCGAGCTGGCGCTGTCGCTGGGCTCGCATCTTTCCGGCGTCATCACGATCGGCACGCTGGCGCGCGCGCCGATGACCGGCGGCGTGCCGCGCGAAATGATCGAACGCGTGAAGTTCGCGGACTGGTCGCCCGATGGCGCGTCGCTGGCCGTGATCCGCCGTGCCGATGGTCGCGACATGCTCGAGTATCCGGCCGGCAACGTGCTGGTGCATCCTCCCGCGGGCGAAGGCAGCGGCTTGGGTTTCGCGCGCGTCTCGCCGGACGGCAAGCGCGTGGCCTACGTCCAGTACCGCTATCCCGATTCGCTCACCGGCAAGGTCTGCGTCGTCGATGCGAACGGCAAGAGCAGCGCATTGACCGACGACTATCCCAACATCCACGGTCTGTGCTGGAAAGGCGATGAAATCTGGTTCACGGCCGCGGACCAGGCGCCGCTGTTCCGTGCCTTCTGCACGGTGAAGTCGGGAAGCAAGGCGCGCGTGATCCGGCATGTGCCGGGCAACGTGACCTTGTGGGACATCACGCCCGATGGCCAGCGCATGGTGATCGCCCACACCGACGACCGCGCCGCGATGTACGTGCAGCGGCAAGGCGAAGCGGCGCGTGATCTGTCATGGCTGGATTCTTCCGCGCCGGCCGACCTTTCCCGCGACGGTCGCCTGTTGCTGTTCAACGAATACGGGCAAGGTGGCGGCCCGGAAGGCGCGGTGTACCTGCGCCGCGTCGATGGCTCGCCGGCGGTGCGGCTGGCTTCCGGCGATGCCTTGGCGCTGTCGCCCGACACGCGCTTCGCCTTGTGCGCGCCCGGTTTCGCTGCCACGACGTATCTGGAACTGGTGCCGACCGGCGCGGGCCAGTCGCGCCGCATTCCGCTGAAGGACTTGAGCGTCTCCAAGGCGCGCTTCCTGCCGGACGGGAAGCGCATCGTGGTGCAGGCGATCGAAACCGGCCAGCGCGCCCGGGTCTATCTGTTCGATCTGGACAGCGGCGCGTACCGCGCGATCACGCCGCAGGGCGTGTGGAACTGGGCGCTGTCGCCGGACGGTTCCACCGTCGCCGCACGCGGACCGGAACCGGTCACGAGCCTGTACCCGGTCGAAGGCGGCGAGGCGCGCCTCGTGCCCGGCGAAAGCAGCGGCGAGTCGCTGGTCAACTGGATCGAGTCGGGATTGCTGGCGATGCGGCCGAACGATCCCGCGTCGCCGGTCGGCACGGTGTATCGCATCGATCCGGACAGCGGCGAGCGCGGCGTGTTTTCCAGCATCCAGCCGCAAGACGGTGCCGGCCTGATGTCGATGTCCGACTACCACGTCACGCCTGACGGCACGACGCAGGCCTACGCTTGGCATCGGGCACTGTCGAACCTGTATCTGGCGCAGAGTCCGGATTGAGATCCCGGCGCGTGGATCCGGCCGGCGTCAGGTCGCGACACAGGCTTCCGCCTTGTCGCGCTCGCGCCATCGACGCAGCACGCCTGGCGCGGGTTTTTCCAGCCCGTGCCACGATGCCATCGCGTAGGCGAGCGCCAGCGGCAAGGCCATCAGGGTTGGCCGTGTCGGCGTTGATGGCTGCAGCGCGAAAACCACGAGCTGCTGCATCGGGAACGTCCACAGGTACAGGCCGTAGCAATAATCGCCGAGCCGGTTGACGCCATGCAGTTGCGGCAAGGTGTAGGCGAAGCGCAGCGCGAGGTGGCACAGCGCCAGCACGAACACATGCGGATAGGCGCGATGGCCGCGGCACAGCACCACGAGCACCAGCAGCGCCACCGTGATCCGGGCATTGAACGGCAGCCAGCCGCGCGCCCGCCATTTCGGGGGGGCTGGCGGCTCCGAAACAAAAATGCCGAGCCGTTGCGCGATGCGCGTCAGGAAGGGCATGCACACCGCCAATGCTGCGAGTGCCAGCACGGCGACGTGGAACGATTCCATTTTCAACGGCGCAGGTCCCGTGCCCACAGGGAGATTCTTCCGTGCGCCGCAGGACAAAACAATTTTGGCTGGCGGGGCCAGGCGCCCGGTTTCGCGCAGGGCAGTCTTGACAGAATTCCGCCGACAGGTTCTTCTTGCGCAATGCAACATTCCATTGCCGCCACGACTACCGCGACCATGACGACCACCCGGTTACGGGTGCGACCGGTCGCAGGCAACTGACAAGACGACCGGCTCCGCACCCTTCGAGGATGCGGAGCGCATGGCGGACCGATCCTCGACGAACCGCGGGGCCTCAACCACCGATGAGGCCACGATGAGCGCGATACCTTCTTCCCAATCCAGTGGTTTGAATGTTGCGGCCGATGCGGTCGTCGCCCACAAGTTCGGCGGTACTTCGGTCGGCAATGCGCAGCGTTACGCGCATGTGGTGAAACTCCTGCGGGCGCGGCCCGATCCCGTCCAGATTGTCGTCGTCTCCGCGATGAAGGGCGTGACCGATGATCTGATCGCGCTCGCCGACGCCGCTTCCGCACGCGGCAACTGGCTCGCGCGCTGGACGGCGCTGCACGAACAGCACAAGGCCGCCGCGCGCGAACTGCTCGGCGACCAGGCGGCGGAAACGCTGGTGTGGCTCGAGGCGCAATTCCAGGAGCTGTACCAGCTGCTCGGCGCCATCGCCTTGCTGGGGCCTTCCGGCGCGCCGGCGAAAGAGCGCGTGCACGGCTTGGGCGAAGTGTTCTCCGCGAAGCTGCTCGGCGACGCCTTGGCCGTGGCCGGCGAAGACGCGGTGATGCTGGATGCGCGCGATGTGCTCGTCGTCGGGCGCAACGACTTGGGCGTGGCCGTGGACTGGGACGCCAGCGCCGCGAAATTGAAGGCGTGGCGCGCCGGACATCCGCAGCGCCGCATCGTCATCACCGGCTTCGTGGCCAGCGATGCGCACGGCATTCCGACCACCTTGGGCCGCAACGGCAGTGATTTCTCCGGCGCGATCTTCGCGGCACTGTTCGATGCCGTTGAACTGCACATCTGGACCGACGTGGACGGTGTGCTTTCGGCCGATCCGCGCGCCGTGCCGGAAGCGGTTTTCCTGCCGCGCCTTTCCTACAACGAAGCCTGCGAGCTGGCGTACTCCGGCGCGAAGGTGATCCATCCGCAGACGATGGCCCCGGCCATCGCGCGCACCCTGCCGATCCTGATCCGCAACACCTTCAATCCGGAACATCCGGGCACGCGCATCGACGCATGCGGCGATACCGATTCGGAATATCCCGCCAAGGGCCTGTCGCTCGCGGGCGACTTGGCGCTGCTGAACGTGGAAGGCAGCGGCATGATCGGCGTGCCCGGCACTGCCGAGCGCCTGTTCGCGGCCCTGCACGATGCGAACGTTTCCGTGGTGATGATCTCGCAGGGCAGTTCGGAACACTCGATCTGCTGCGTGGTGCGCGCGGTGCAGGCGCAGCTGGGCCTGGAGGCGTTGGAGAAAGCCTTCCGGCAGGAACTGGAGCAAGGCCAGATCCAGAGCGTGAACCTGGAAACCGGCATCAGCGTCCTGGCCGCCGTCGGCGACGGCATGGCCGGCAAACCGGGCGTGGCGGCGCGCTTCCTCGGCACGCTGGCCCGTGCACGCGTGAACCTGCGCGCGATCGCGCAGGGCGCATCCGAACGCAACATCTCCGTCGCGATCGCCAGCGCGGACGCGGCCAAGGCGCTGCGCGCCTCGCACGCCGGCTTCTGGCTGTCGCCGCAGACCATTTCCATCGGCGTGATCGGGCCGGGCAAAGTCGGCGCGGCGCTGCTGGACCAGCTCTCGCAAACCGCGCCGCAATTGCTGCGCGACGCCAATCTCGACCTTCGCCTCCGGGCCGTGGCCTCGAGCCGCAAGATGTGGCTCGGCGAACACTCCGAAACGCCGTGGCGCGAACGCTTCGATGCCAGCAACGTCGGCTGCGATCTCGAAGCCTTCACCCACCACGTCCAGGCCGCGCATCTGCCGCATGCGGTGATCGTGGATTGCAGCGCCAATCCCGCCGTCGCCGACCGTTATCCGGAATGGCTGGCGCAGGGCATTCACGTCATCACGCCGAACAAGCAGGCCGGTTCCGGTCCATTGGAGCGCTACCGCGCGATCCAGGCTGCGTCGCGCGACGGCGGCGGGCGCTTCCGTTACGAGGCCACGGTCGGCGCGGGCCTGCCGGTGATCTCGACGCTGCGCGACCTGATCTCGACCGGCGACGAACTGCACGCGATCGAAGGCATCTTCTCGGGCACGCTGGCGTGGCTGTTCAACAAGTTCGACGGTTCGGTGCCGTTCTCGCAACTGGTGCGGCAGGCGCACGCGCTCGGCTACACCGAACCGGATGCACGCGACGACCTTTCCGGGCTCGACGTGGCGCGCAAGCTCGTGATCCTGGCGCGCGAGGCCGGCCGTGACTTGAGCCTGGCCGAAGTGGAAGTGGAATCGCTGATTCCTGCCGGCCTCGAAAGCGTTTCCGCGGACGAGTTCCTCGATCGCCTCGGCGCCCATGATGATGCGATGAAGCGGCGTTTGGAGGCCGCGCGCGCGACCGGCAACGTGCTGCGCTACGTCGCCAGCCTCGACCGCGAAGGCAAGGCCAGGGTCGCGCTGCAGTCGCTGCCGGGCGACCATTCCTTCGCGCATCTCAAACTCACCGACAACGTGGTGCAGTTCCGCACCAAGCGCTATTCCGACAACGCGCTGATCGTGCAAGGGCCGGGCGCCGGGCCGGAAGTGACCGCGGCGGGCGTATTCTCCGATCTTTTGCGCGTGGCTTCGGCGCTGGGTGCGCGGGTATGAGCATGGACCGTTCCGTTACTGCCTTTTCTCCGGCCAGCGTGGGCAATGCCTGCGTCGGTTTCGACGTGCTCGGCCACAGCGTCGAAGGACCGGGCGACCGCGTGATCGCGCGCCGCATCGACGAGCCCGTCGTGCGCATCAAGGCGATCCGCGGGCTGGATCTGGACTTGCCGCTGGATGCCGAACGCAACACCGCCGGGCAGGCGTTGATCGCGCTGCGCAAGGCGCTGGACCTGCCTTTCGGTTTCGAGATCGAGATCGAGAAGGGCATTCCGTTGGGATCGGGCATGGGCGGTTCCGCGGCTTCGTGCGTCGCGGCGCTGGTCGCTGCCAATGCCTTGCTCGACGAGCCCTTGAGCCGCGAAGCGCTGTATTCGTTCGCGCTCGATGGCGAAGCGGTCGCGAGCGGCTCGCGGCACGGCGACAACGTCGGGCCGATGCTGGTCGGCGGGTTGGCCCTGACGACCGTCGAGCGCGTGGTCCGCATCGACGTGCCGGACGAATGGCATTGCGTGCTGGTGCATCCAGACCAGGTGCTGGAAACCCGCCGCGCGCGCGAGGCGTTGAAAGGCGCCTACGCGCTGAAGGAATTCGTCGCGCAATCGGCGAACCTGTCGCAGGTGCTGGTCGGCTGCATGAAGGGCGATGAAAACCTGGTGCGCGCCGGTTTCGCCGACGTGCTGGTCGAGCCGCGCCGCGCGCCGTTGATCCCCGGCTTCGATGCGGTGAAGCAGGCCGCGCTCGATGCCGACGCGTTCGGCGCGAGCATTTCCGGCGCCGGCCCGAGCGTGTTCGCCTGGTTCGCGACGAAGGCGCAGGCGCAGGCGGCGGTGGCTCCGATGCAGGCCGCGTTCGCGGCGGCGGGCTTCGCCAGCGAATCCTATGTTTCCAAGGTCAATGGCCCGCGGGCCGAGGTGTTGTGATGCTGTTCGTTTCCACGCGCGGCAAGGCCGCGCCCGCGACCTTGTCCGATGCGATCGCCGCCGGTCTTGCGCCGGATGGCGGGCTCTACGTTCCGGAAAAGTTGCCGAAACTGGCGCTCGCCGATTTCGACGGCGCCGTGACGTTGCCGCAGATCGCGACCGCCTTGCTCAAGCCGTTCTTCGCCGGCGACGCATTGGCGCCGGAGCTGGCTTCGATCTGCGAGGAAGCCTTCGACTTCCCCGCGCCGATGCGCGATCTCGGCAACGGACGGTTCCTGCTCGAGTTGTTCCACGGTCCGACCGCGGCGTTCAAGGATTTCGGCGCGCGTTTCCTCGCCGCCTGCGTGAAGCGCTTGCGTGCCAAGGCATCGCAGCCCTTGACCATCGTGGTCGCAACGTCCGGCGATACCGGCGCCGCGGTCGGCGGCGCGTTCCACGGCGTGCCGAACGTGCGCGTCGCGATCCTGTATCCCGATGGCCGCGTCTCGCCGCGTCAGGCGCACCAGCTCGGCGCCTTCGGCGACAACGTGCGCGCCCTGCGCGTGGCCGGCAGCTTCGATGACTGCCAGGCGCTGGTGAAGCGCGCGCTCAACGATGCGGCGCTGCAGGTCGAGGTGCCGCTGTCTTCGGCCAACAGCATCAGCCTCGGGCGCTTGTTGCCGCAGGCCAGCTATTACGCCAAGGCCGCGCTCGACCACTTCCGCGCGCATGGCGAGAAACTCAATTTCGCGATTCCCACCGGCAACCTCGGCAACGCGCTCGCCTGCATCCTGGCGCGGGAAATCGGTTTGCCGATCGGCGAAGTGCTGCTGGCGACGAACGCGAATGACGTGTTGCCGAAGTTCTTCGATGGCGGCGCCTACGAGCCCCAGGCCAGCATCGCGACGCTGGCCAACGCGATGGACGTGGGCGCGCCGAGCAACTTCGAGCGTCTGCGCTGGCTGTATCCGGACGACGCGAAGCTGCGCGCCGCGTTCCACGCGGTGTCGGTGGGCGACGCAGCGATCCGCGACACCATCCAGTCGGTCTGGGACGCGCACCTGTTCGCGATCTGCCCTCATACCGCGACCGCCGTGCATGCGCTGGCGCAGGGCCCTTCGGCGGGAAGTTGGGCGATCGTGTCGACCGCGCATCCGGCCAAGTTCGAAAGCATCGTCGAGCCGCTCGTCGGCGCGCATGTCCCGCCGCCGAAGGCACTGGCGGCATTGCTGGAGCGTCCGTCGCACGCCGATCCGATCCCGGCCGATTACGACGCCTTCATGGCGGAATTGAAGCGCGCCTGAGCAGTCGTGGCGGCGTGGTGCGGGCCGCGCCGCCGCTCCCGGCCATCCGCGCCGGGGTTTCCATTCAGGCGGTTTGATGGACAGAAGCCGGCGCAAATGCCATACTTTGCAGGCTTTGTCCCCGGATTTTCGGGGTGGAAGACGTCCACGCCGCACGTCATCGGCGAATACACACGCGCAACCGATATTCCGTTCCGTGGTGCTTCCGTCCGTCCCAGGACGCCGGAAGTTCGGCGACGGAGGCGGCGCGGAGGCCCAACCACGGAAGCATCAAGCCGCCCGACAGATTGCGGTCGCTTCCATTTCGCAAAGGAAATTCCCATGCCCCAGATCACCATGCGCCAGATGCTCGAAGCCGGCGTCCACTTCGGCCACCAGACCCGTTACTGGAACCCGAAGATGGCCCCGTACATCTTCGGTGCGCGCGGCAAGATCCACATCATCAACCTGGAAAAGACCGTCCCGCTGTTCAACGACGCGATGAACTTCATCTCGGGCGTTGCGCAGAAGCGCGGCACGATCCTGTTCGTCGGCACCAAGCGCTCGGCGCGTGACGCGATCGCCGAAGAAGCCGCCCGCTGCGGTCAGCCGTACGTGTCGGCCCGCTGGCTCGGCGGCATGCTGACCAACTTCCGCACCGTGAAGCAGTCGATCGCCCGCCTGAAGGAGCTGGAAGCGGCCGAAACCGACGGCACCTTCGCCAAGCTCGTCAAGCACGAAGTGCTCGGCCTGCAGCGCGAGCGCGAAAAGCTCGAGAAGTCTCTGGGCGGCATCAAGAACCTGAACGGCCTGCCGGACGCGCTCTTCATCATCGACATCGGCCATGAAGACATCGCGGTGCAGGAAGCCAAGAAGCTCGGCATCCCGGTCGTCGCGGTCGTCGATACGAACTACAACCCGCAGCTCGTCGACTACCCGATCCCGGGCAACGACGACGCGATCCGCGCGGTGCAGCTGTACGCCCGTGCCGTCGCCGACGCCGTGCTGGAAGGCAAGGCCGCTGCGCCGATCATCGGCAGCGCCGGTGACGAGTTCGTCGAACTCGACGCCGAAGGCAACCCGGTGGTGAAGGAAGAAGCCGAGCCGAAGAAGGCCGCTCCGCGCAACGACCGTCGCGCACCGGCGAAGAAGGCCCCGGCCAAGCGTGCGCCGCGCGCCGCCAAGGCCGCTTCCGACGACGCCGAGTAATAGCGGCTCGTCGCCCGGCTGCGATCCGCAGCCGTGGAAATCACGTCACACGCGCGGCGGCCCCAAAGCCGCCGCGTTCGTTGAAGAAACACCCAACAAAATCACGAGGCACACAATGGCTGAGATCACCGCTTCCCTGGTCAAGGAACTGCGCGAGCGTTCCGGCGCCGGCATGATGGAGTGCAAGAAGGCGCTCACCGAATTCAATGGCGACATCGACGCCGCGATGGAGCACCTGCGCAAGACGGGCCTCGCCAAGGCCGACAAGAAGGCCGACCGCGTCGCCGCCGAAGGCCGCATGGGCCTGGCGTCGGGCAACGGCAACGCCGTGCTGGTCGAAATCAACTCGGAAACCGACTTCGTCGCCAAGGACGAAAACTTCGTCAAGTACGTGGAAGCCGTCGCCGCCGCGGCGCTCGCCAGTGGTGCCGACAACGTGGAAGCGCTGAAGTCGGCGAAGCTGGCTTCCGGCGAGACCGTCGAGGAAGGCCGCGCCGCGCTGATCGCCAAGGTCGGCGAAAACGTGCAGGTGCGTCGCCTGTCGTGGATCAAGTCGGGCGCGAACGTCGGCACCTACGTGCACGGCGGCCGCATCGGCGTGCTGGTGAACCTGGAAGGCGGATCGCCGGAGCTGGCCAAGGGCGTCGCGATGCACATCGCCGCGATGAACCCGCAGTACCTGACGCCGGCCGACGCGCCGGCCGACTTCATCGCGAAGGAAAAGGAAATCGCGCTGGCCCAGATGTCCGAGAAGGACAAGGCCAAGCCGGCCGAAATCCAGGAAAAGATGATCTCGGGCAAGATCAACAAGACCCTTGCCGAGCTCAGCCTCACCGGCCAGGCCTACGTGCTCGACACCAACATGACGGTCGAAGCCGCGCTGGCCAAGGAAGGCGCGAAGGTGCTGTCGTTCGAGCGCCTCGTCGTCGGCGAAGGCATCGAGAAGGTGGTGGAAGACTACGCCGCCGAAGTGATGAAGCAGGCCGGTCTGGCCTGATCGCCGGGGAATCCGTCGGCGAAACCGGATGGCGCAAGTCTTCCGGTTGCATCGAGTTGAAGGACAAGGCCACGGCGAACCCGTGGCCTTGTCCGTTTCCGGCGGCCGCATGATGCGGCGTGCGATGGCGGCGCGCGGCGCTTCTGCCAGAATCGCGGACTCTTGCGACCACCATCCGCGCCAATGACCCAGTCGAAGCCCACGGTTCCCACGAATTCTCCCGCGCGCGTGCTCTTCGCCAGTCTCGCGGGCACGACCATCGAGTTCTACGACTTCTACATCTACGCCACCGCCGCGGTGCTGGTGTTCCCGAAGTTGTTCTTCCCGTCCACCGATCCGAACACGGCCGTCCTGCAGTCGCTCGCGACATTCGCGCTGGCCTTCTTCGCGCGGCCGGTCGGCTCGGCGGTATTCGGCCATTTCGGCGACCGCATCGGGCGCAAGGCGACGCTGGTCGCGGCGCTGCTGACGATGGGCGTTTCGACCATCGTCATCGGCTTGCTGCCGACCTACGCCAGCATCGGCATCGCCGCGCCGGCACTGCTCGCGCTGTGCCGCTTCGGTCAAGGGCTCGGACTGGGCGGCGAATGGGGCGGCGCGGTGTTGCTCGCGACCGAGAACGCGCCGCCGGGCAAGCGCGCGTGGTACGGCATGTTCCCGCAATTGGGCGCGCCGATCGGCTTCGTGCTCTCGTCCGGCGTTTTCCTGCTGCTCACCCACAACCTCGACGACGAAGGCTTCTTCACCTGGGGCTGGCGCGTGCCTTTCATCGCCAGCACGGTGCTGGTGTTCGTCGGCCTGTGGGTACGGCTTTCGATCCACGAGACGCCGGACTTCAAGCGCGCCATCGAAAGGAACGAGCGCGTCCGCGTGCCGCTGGCGTCCGTCGTCACGCGCCATCCGCGCGAACTGATCGCAGGCACATTGGCCGCCACGGCGACCTTCGTGCTGTTCTACCTGATGACCGTGTTCACGCTCGGCTGGGGCACGAACAAGCTCGGCTACTCGCGCGAAAGTTTCCTGATCATGCAGATGGTCGGCATCCTGTTCTTCGCCGCGACGATCCCGCTCTCGGCGAAACTGGCGGATCGCTACGGGCGCCGGATCACGTTGATCGTCGTCAGCGCCTTGATCGCCGTGTTCGGCCTCGTGTTCGCGCCGCTGTTCTCCGCCGGCGGCATGGTCGCGACCACGGTCTTCCTGGCGATCGGTCTCGCGCTGATGGGTTTGACCTACGGCCCGATCGGCGCGGCGCTGGCCGAACTGTTTCCCACCGCGGTGCGCTACACCGGCGCGTCGATGACCTTCAACCTCGCCGGCATCCTCGGCGCATCGCTGACGCCGTATGCCGCGACGTGGCTGGCGACGGAACATGGTTTGGCCTCGGTCGGCTGGTATCTCGCCGCCGCCGCAACGGTGTCGCTGCTGGCTTTCGTCGCCATTGGTCGCCGCCACGAAGCCGGCGGATGAGGCGGCGTTGATCTGGCGCTTCGGCTGCTTCGATTCGTGGGCCTGAACATTGCTGGCGCGATTGCCGCGTGGAATCTGCGAAAATCGCGGATCGTTTTCACCAGCAGACGCCCGTGACCCGCAATCGCTCCAAGCCAGCCATCGAACTGGAACTTTCGATCACCGATCTTTCCCACGATGGCCGCGGTGTGGCCCGCAGCGACGACGGCAAGGCCGTGTTCGTCGTCGGCGCCTTGCCCGGCGAGCGCGTGAAGGCGCGCACCACGACGCGCAAGAAGCAGTTCGACGAAGCCGTTGCGATCGAGATCCTCGAAGCCTCGCCGGATCGCGTGGCACCGCGCTGCCGGCACTTCGGAACCTGCGGCGGTTGCGCCTTGCAGCACCTGTCGCCGCAAACGCAGCTCGCCGCCAAGCAGCACACGCTGCTCGAGAACTTCGAGCGCATCGGTCACGTGAAGCCCGAGCGCGTGATCGCGCCGCTGACGTCGCAGGTCTGGGGCTACCGGCGCAAGGCGCGGCTCGGCGTGAAATACGTGCCGAAGAAAGAGAAGACGCTGGTCGGCTTCCGCGAAACCGATCCGCGCTTCATCGCCGACGTGGAACGTTGCGAAGTGCTGGTGCCGCAGGTCGGCGAACGCATCGCCGCGATTTCCGCGCTGGTCGATTCGCTCGAGGTGCGCGCGCTGATCGCGCAGATCGAAGTGGCGTCGGGTGACGACCGCACGGCGCTGGTGTTCCGCAACCTTGCGCCGCTGTCCGATGGCGACAAGGAAAAGCTGCGCGACTTCGGCGCGCGCGAGAACTTCACGATCTTCCTGCAGCCGGGCAACAACGACACCGTCGCGCCGCTGGACGCGGAAGATGGCGGCGATCTGCATTTCGGGCTCGACGGCGGCGCCATCGACTTCGCGTTCCGGCCGCTCGACTTCGTGCAGGTCAATGCGGCGATGAACGAGGCGATGGTCGCGCACGCGCTGGCGCTGCTCGATCCGCAGCCGCAGGATCGCGTGCTCGACCTGTTCTGCGGGCTCGGCAACTTCACGCTGCCGATCGCGCGTCGCGCAGGCAGTGTCGTCGGCGTCGAAGGCGAGCCCAACCTGGTCCGTCGCGCGAACGAAAACGCCGCGAGGAACGGCATCACGAACGTCGAGTTCTACGCCGCCGATCTCACCACGGATCTGCGCACGCAGCCGTGGGTCGGTGAAGGCTTCGACAAGCTGCTGCTTGATCCGCCGCGCACCGGTGCGGACGCCGCGATTCCGCAGCTTCCGCTGGCGCAGGTACGGCGCATCGTCTACGTCTCCTGCCATCCCGGTTCGCTGGCGCGCGACGCGGGCATCCTCGTGCGCGACCACGGCTTCAAGCTGAAGGCCGCGGGCGTGATGGACATGTTCCCGCACACCGCGCACGTGGAATCCATCGCGGTGTTCGAACGGGATTGAGGCGGCCGGGCCGCACGTCGCACGCCGCTACACTTCGCCACTTCTCCGCCGGCTGGAACTTCCATGGGCATCGAAATCGAACGCAAGTTTCTCGTCGCCAGCGACGCATGGCGTGCACGGGTCGAACGCTCCGTGCGCATGGCGCAGGGCTACTTGAACGATGCCGATTCGGTCACTTCGGGCCGGCAGCAGGTGTCGATGCGCGTCCGCATCGCGGGCGAGGAGGCGCGCCTCAACCTGAAGTCGCGCGAGGCCGGGCCGAGCCGGCAGGAATTCGAATACGCCATTCCGCTGGCCGATGCGGAAAACCTGCTGAAGCTGTGCGTCGGCGGCTTGATCGACAAGCACCGCCACTATGTCCGACATGAAGGGCATCTGTGGGAAATCGACGAGTTCGCGGGCGAGAACGAAGGTCTGGTCGTCGCGGAAATCGAGCTTGGGCGCGTGGACGAACCGTTCTCGAAACCCGAATGGCTCGGGAAGGAAGTGACCGAGCTTCCGCGTTACTACAACCTGCTGCTGGCGCAGAAACCATTCCTGCGCTGGAGCGATGAGGAGAAGCAAGGATGCTAGTCATCGGCATCGCGGGCGCGCAGCTCGCCGAACACGAACGCGAGTGGCTGCGCCATCCGGGCGTCGGCGGCGTGATCCTGTTTTCGCGCAACGTGGTGTCGCGCGAACAGACCATCGACTTGTGCCGCGAATTGCGCCAGGCGACGGGAAAACCGTTGTTGCTGTGCGTGGACCAGGAAGGCGGGCCGGTGCAGCGCTTCCGCGAGGGCTACAGCCGCTTGCCGGAGCTTTCGCGCGTCGGCGCGGCGTATGAGGAAGATCCGGCAAACGCACTGGAACTGGCGCGGCGGCATGCGTTCCTGATGGCGAGCGAAGTGCTGGCGACCGGACTCGACCTGAGCTTCGCGCCGGTCGTGGACTTGAAGCGCGGCAATCGCGCGATCGGCGAACGCGCCTTCGATGCCCGACCGAACATCGCCTCGGAATGCGCGATGGCTTACGTGCAGGGCATGCACCGCGCCGGCATGGCGGCGACGCTGAAGCATTTTCCCGGCCACGGCTCGGTGCTGGAAGACACGCATTTCGACAACGCGGTCGATCCACGCGAACTGGAAACGCTGGAAGCCGAGGACCTGATGCCGTTCCGCAGCGGCTTCAGTGCCGGCGCGGAAGCGGTGATGATGGCGCATGTGTCGTATCCGGCTTTCGACGCCGATCCGGCCGGCTATTCGAAGCGCTGGATCGATTACCTGCGCAATGAACTGGGATTCGCCGGCGTGGTTTTCAGTGACGACATCGGCATGGCGGCGGCGGAATCCGCGGGCGGCGTCGCGGCGCGCATCCACGCGCATTACGACGCGGGCTGTGACAGCGTGCTGGTGTGCGCGCCGGCGCTCGTGCCCGACGCGCTGGCGGCGATGCGCGAGTCCGACATCCGCGCCGATGCGCTGGCATCGCTGTTCGCGCGTGGCGCGTTCGCGTGGTCGAGCCTGCCGCAGGATCCGCGCTGGCTCGCGGCGCGGCAGTCGCTCGGCATCGAAGACGCTTTCCTCACCTGATGCGCTTCGTCCCTGCGTTTCCGGCATCATTGCCTTCCACACAGTACGAGTTGTCCTGATGAGCGATACGCCTTCCCTTGCCGATGCGTTGCAGAAAGCGGAGTGCCTGTTCGACCGCGCGCAGATCGAAGCCGCCATCGAAGGCATTGCGGCACGCATCGACGCCGACTATGCGAACGATCGGCCGCTGTATCTCACCGTGATGCATGGCGGCATGCTGTTCGCGTCGTTGCTGGCGCTGAAGATCCGCATCGACCTGGAATTCGATTACCTGCACGCCACGCGTTACCGCGGCAAGACGCGCGGTGCGGGGCTGACGTGGCTGCGGCATCCGCAGGTGCCGATGCTGGGCCGTCGCGTGATCCTGGTCGACGACATCCTCGACGAAGGCCATACGCTGCTCGCGGTGCGCGATGCCTGCATCCGCGAAGGCGCGGCGGAAGTGAGGATCGCGGTGATGACCCGCAAGCTGCACGACCGCATTGCGCCGGGCATCGAAGCCGATTACATCGGCCTCGACGTGCCGGATCGCTACGTGTTCGGCTTCGGCATGGATTACCACGAACAAGGCCGCAACCTGCCGGGGATCTACGCGCTGTGAGCGTTTCCGATATCGCGCTGGCCGTGATCGGCGGCAGCGGCTTGTATGCATTGCCGGAATTCCGGCTGGTTGAATCGCGCGACATCGACACGCCTTACGGCAAGCCGTCCGGGCCGGTGCGCATCGGCACGCTTTACGGCAGGAACGTTGCCTTCCTCGCGCGCCACGGCGAGGGCCACAATCTGCCGCCGCATCGGGTGAACTACCGCGCCAACCTGTTCGCGTTGGACACGCTGAAGCCCGCCTCGGTGCTGGCGGTGAACACCTGCGGCGGCATCACGCCGGCGTGCCCGCCGCGCGCGTTGGTCGTGCCCGACCAGATCATCGACTACACCCACGGCCGCGCCGGCACGTACTGGGACGGCGAAGGCGAGATGCTGCATGCCGAATTCGCCGAACCGTATTCGGCGCGGTTGCGCAATGCATTGCTCGAAGCGGGCCGGAAAGCCAGCGTGGAACTGGTCGATGGCGGCACTTACGGCGCGACCAATGGTCCGCGTTTCGAGACGCGGGCGGAAATCGAGCGGATGCGGCGCGACGGCTGCGACCTGGTTGGCATGACCGGTATGCCGGAAGCCGCCTTGGCGCGCGAACTGGACCTGGATTACGCCTGCCTCTCGCCGGTCGCGAACTGGGCGGCAGGCGCGGGCGATGGCGCGACGATCACGCTGGACGAGGTGTTCGCCAACCTGGCCGCCACGAACGCGAAGCTGCCTATGCTGCTGCAGGCGCTGCTGGAAGGCTGAATCGCGTCGGGCGAACGTGCGGCTTGCCGGAAACCTTGGTTCCGAATACAATTGCCGGCTCTTCCGTGCCACCGGAAGAGCTTGAAATGGAGAGGTGGCAGAGTGGTCGATTGTACCTGACTCGAAATCAGGCGTACGTTTACGCGTACCGAGGGTTCGAATCCCTCCCTCTCCGCCAAGATCGAAAGAAAAACCCCGCCATGTGCGGGGTTTTTCGTTTCTGGCTTCAGGGTTCGCCGAATTCCGCCAGCCAATCGCGTGGCTTCAGGTAGTCGTACAGGCGTGCCTCCTCGCTTCCGGGTTCCGGTTCGTAGCCGTATTCGAAGCGCACCTGCGGCGGCAGGCTCATCAGGATGGATTCGGTGCGGCCGCCCGATTGCAGGCCGAACAGCGTGCCGCGGTCCCAGACGAGGTTGAATTCGACGTAGCGGCCGCGCCGATAGAGCTGGAAGTCGCGCTCCCGTTCGCCGTAGGGCGTGTTGCGGCGGCGTTCGACGATGGGCAGATAGGCGTCGAGAAACGCGGAGCCGAGCGCTCTCGTATAGGCGAAACAGCGTTCGAAGCCCCAGGCGTTCAGGTCGTCGAAGAACAGCCCGCCGACGCCTCGTGCTTCGTTGCGGTGCTTGAGGAAGAAATACGTGTCGCACCAGCGCTTGTGCTCGTCGTAGACCTGTTCGCCGAACGGCGCGCAGACGTTGCGCGCGGTGCGGTGCCAGTGCGCAATGTCCTGGTCGAACGGGTAATACGGCGTCAGGTCGAAGCCGCCGCCGAACCACCAGACCGGATCGCGGCCTTCCGGGCGGGCTTCGAAGTAGCGCACGTTCATGTGCGTGGTCGGTACGTACGGATTGCGCGGGTGCAGCACCAGCGAGACACCGAACGCGCTCCACGGCGCGCCGGCGAGTTCCGGGCGGTGCGCGCTGGCCGAAGGCGGCAGCGACGCGCCGTGCACTTCGGAGAAATTGACCCCGCCTTGCTCGAACAAGGCGCCGTTCTTCAGCACGCGCGACCGCCCGCCGCCGCCGCCGGGGCGCGTCCAGCGGTCTTCGACGAATCTTTTTTCGCCATCGGCGCGCGCCAGGGCGTCGCAGATCGTGTCCTGCAATCCGGTCAGCCAGTCGCGCACCGCGGTGGCGTTGCTCGAGGCCGTCACGAGGCGGCCTGCGGCGGGTTCGCGCGCCCTTGCTGGCGCAGCATGCCGTTCAAGCCGCCCTGCAGCGCACAGGCGTCGAAGCCGAGCTTGGTCAGGATGAAGGCCGCGGCCGAGGCGCGTTCGCCGGTGTTGCAGTAGACGATCAGCTTGGTGTCGCGGTCGAAGCGATCCGCCGCGTCTTCGCGGAGCCGGAACAGGGGCAGGTTGATCGCGCCCTTGATCGCCTGCTGCTCGAATTCGGACGGCTGGCGGACATCGATCACGACCGCGCCGGAGCGGGCCAGGATGGAGGCCTGGCCCGGCGTGAGCCATTCCACCACCGGTGGCTTGAGCACTTCTTCGAACGACTTCTTCGACAGCCGCATCAGGCGGCCGTCCTGCATCATCGTGACGGTGGCGTTGCGCGTGGTGTTGGAGAGCAGGGCGTCCTCGCCGAAACAGTCGCCGCGCACCAGATAGGCGACGATCGATTCGGCCTCGCTGGTCTTGTCCAGGTGCTTGCTGACCGAGGCCGCGCCGTCCTTGATCACGTAGAAGTAATCGGCGGCGTCGCCTTCGGTGACGATCACGTCGCCGGCCTTCACGTCGATTTCCTCGAAGCGCTGGAACATGCGCTCGATGTTGCCGGTCGGCATCTTGTGGAAGGCGCGGCTCTGCAGCAGGCGGAACACCCAGCGGTTGCCGTCCTGGCTCGGATCGAAATGGCGGAAGTTCTCGTTGCGGGAAAGCTGGTCCCACGCGATCACTTTTTCCATGTAGCGGCGGTCGAGCCGCGCGATGCGGGCGTGGGAGGAAACCACCACCGCGGTAAAGCGGCGCGGTTGCGAGTCGCCGAGCGGATAGCGGCCCTGGAGCGAGCCGGCGACGACGTTCTTGACCTTGCCGTCGACGTAATGGCCCGCGACTTCGCCCTCCAGCAGGTAGAGGGTTTCGGTATCCATGTCGCCGGCGCGGAACAGGGTCTCGCCTTCGAGGTAATCGGCCAATGCAGCTTCGCTGGCGAGCTGTTCGCGCGTTTGCGGGCGCAACGAGTCGAGCGGATAAAACTGCGCAAAGGTGTCTGCGAGCTGGTCGGTCATTGCGTTCCCCGGCGTGACGAATGCGGCAAGTTTAGGGCTTGTGGCCGTATTCGGAACAGGCCGAACGCTTTTGGGGCGGGCATCTTCCGGCGCTCAAACGAAAAACGGCGACCCGAAGGCCGCCGTTCCGTGTCCTTGCGGCGGTTCCGTCGATCAGTCGATGTCGAGGAACGAGCGCAGCTGCTCCGAGCGGCTCGGATGGCGCAGCTTGCGCAGCGCCTTGGCCTCGATCTGGCGGATGCGCTCGCGCGTGACGTCGAACTGCTTGCCGACTTCTTCCAGCGTGTGGTCGGTGTTCATGTCGATGCCGAAGCGCATGCGCAGCACCTTGGCTTCGCGCGGCGTCAGGCCGGCGAGCACGTCGCGAACGGTTTCCGACAGTCCGGTGACGGTGGCCTGGTCGATCGGCGATTCGACATTGCCGTCCTCGATGAAGTCGCCGAGATGCGAATCCTCGTCGTCGCCGATCGGCGTTTCCATGGAGATCGGCTCCTTCGCGATCTTCATGACCTTGCGGATCTTGTCTTCCGGCATTTCCATTTCCTTCGCCAGTTCTTCCGGCGTCGGCTCGCGGCCGAACTGCTGCAGCATCTGGCGGGAAATGCGGTTCAACTTGTTGATCGTCTCGATCATGTGCACCGGGATGCGGATGGTGCGCGCCTGGTCGGCGATCGAGCGGGTGATGGCCTGGCGGATCCACCACGTGGCGTAGGTCGAGAACTTGTAGCCGCGGCGGTATTCGAACTTGTCCACCGCCTTCATCAGGCCGATGTTGCCTTCCTGGATCAGGTCCAGGAACTGCAGGCCGCGGTTGGTGTACTTCTTGGCGATGGAGATGACGAGACGCAGGTTGGCCTCGACCATTTCCTTCTTCGCCTTGCGCGCCTTGGCTTCGCCCAGCGCCATCGCGCGGTTGATTTCCTTGATGTCCGGCAGCGACAGGAACAGCGCGTTCTCGATCGCGCGCATCTTTTCCTGCTCGATGACGATCGCATCGTAGTGCTCGCGCAGTCCGCTCGACCACTTCTGCTTACGGCGGATCATTTCGTCGATCCACGTCGTATCGGTCTCGTGGCCCGGGAAGACGCGGATGAAGTCCTTGCGCGGCATCTTCGCCAGACGCGTGCACAGGTCCATGATCACGCGCTCGTGGTTGCGGATCGCGTTGACCACGTCGCGCAGCTTCTTCACGAGGCCGTCGATCTGCACCGCCGGCAGCTTCAGGCGCAGGAATTCCGCCGCCATTTCCTCGCGCAGCTTGATCGTCTTCTTGTCCGCCGGGCCGCCCTTGTCGTAGGCCTTGCGGAACTTCTCGTAGCAGATCTTCAGCGCTTCCATGCGGCGCGCGACTTCGGCCGGATCGGGGCCGGTTTCGGTCGTGGTGGTTTCGCCGTCCTCGCCTTCGACCTCTTCCACGGCATCGACGTCGATGTCCTCGTCGCTTTCGGCGGCGACCGGATCGAAGTCGTCGGCCGGTTCCTCGATATCGGCGAAGCCCTGCACGACTTCGGACAATCGGCGTTTGCCTTCGAGGTGCTGGTCGTACTCTTCCAGCAGCAGCTGCACCGACCACGGGAAGCTGGCCAGTGCGGACTGGACCTGGTTCAGGCCTTCCTCGATGCGCTTGGCGATGGCGATTTCGCCTTCGCGGGTCAGCAGCTCGACCGTGCCCATCTCGCGCATGTACATGCGGACCGGGTCGGTGGTGCGGCCGGCTTCGGAATCCAGCGCGGAGAGTGCAGCGACGGCTTCCTCGGCGGCGGTATCGTCGTCGCTGGAAACCGCGGGAGCAGCATCGGAAAGCAGCAGCGTCTCGGCATCCGGCGCAACTTCGTGCACCTCGATGCCCATGTCGTTGATCATGCCGATGATGTCTTCGATCTGCTCCGGATCGACGATGTCGTCGGGCAGATGGTCGTTGACTTCGGCGTAGGTCAAGTAGCCTTGTTCGCGGCCCTTGTTGATGAGCTGCTTGATTTCGGACTGCTGCTCTTGGTTGTCGATCGCCATGTGCTGCCTGACCGAGAAATGCGGGATGGGGAACGCTACAGTATAGCGACTAAGCGCTGCTTTTCCATGCGACGGCGTATCGACGCTAGGGCTCGTGTTCAGTCGTGGACTTCCAAGTCGATAACGGGGAAGTACGGCGGATTTTCAATCCAAACCCGCACCACGGTTCAGCTTTCGAGCCAGAACGTCACCGGTCCGTCGTTTATTAGGTGAACTTGCATGTGGGCGCCGAAGCGGCCGGTTTCAACCTTTCCGTGACGCGATTTGCAGATGTTCACCAATTCGTCGAACCAGCGCCGTCCGTCCTCGGGCTTGGCCGCGCTGGTGAAACTCGGCCGCATGCCCTTGCGGGTGTCGGCGGCGAGGGTGAACTGGCTGACCAGCAGCAGGCCGCCGCCGATGTCCGACAAAGAGCGATTCATCTTGCCCTGGTCGTCGCCGAAGATGCGGTAGCCGAGCAGACGTTCGGCCATGCGTTCGACTTGCGGGCGGCCGTCGTCCGGCTGCACCGCGACCAGGGCAAGCAGGCCGGCGTCGATCCTGCCGACGATTTCGTTGTCCACTTCGACGCGCGCTTCGCTGACGCGCTGGATGAGAGCGATCATGTCCAAGGGATGGTTCGGTTGGGGAAGCCGTCATACTAGCGGGATGGAAGCGCTCCCTTTCTCCGCACGACTGCTCTATGCCGCGCTCTGGTTGCTCGGGCGCTTGCCGCTGTCCGCGCTGCAATGGCTGGGCGAGCGGCTCGGCACGCTGGCGCGCTGGTTTGCGATCCGCGAGGCGCGTGTGTCCTGGCGCAACCTGGAACTGTGCTTCCCGCAGATGGACGCCGACGCGCGTGCGCGCCTGTGGCGCTGGAATCTGGCCGAAACCGGCAAAACGGCGCTGGAAACCGCGCGCTTCTGGACCCGGCCCGCGGCGCAGAACCTCAAGCTGATCCGCAAGGAACATGGCCGCGAACGGTTCGATGCGGCGCTCGCGTCCGGCCGCGGCGTCATCATCGCCGCGCCGCACCTGGGCAACTGGGAACTGTTGAACCAGTGGCTTGCGGCGCAATCCGGGCTGGCGATCCTCTACCGTCCGCCGCGCCAGCCGCTGCTGGATGCGCTGATCCGCCGGTTCCGCGCGCAGCCCGGCGTGACGCAGGTGCGGGCCGAGGCGTCAGGCGTGCGCGCGCTGTTCAAGATCCTGAAAGACGGCGGCATGCTCGGCATCCTTCCCGACCAGCAGCCCAAGCGCGGCGACGGCGAGTTCGCGCCGTTCTTCGGTATCCCGGCGTTGACGATGACCTTGCTGCCGCGATTGGCCGAACGCACCGGCGCGGTCGTGCTGTGCGCCTACGCGATGCGTTTGCCGGGACACGGGCAAGGATTCGAGATCCGGATCGAACCCGCGGACGACGCCATCGCGGATGCCGATCCGGTGATCGCCACCGCGGCCCTGAATGCCGCGATGGAGCGTTGCATCCACGGCGCGCCGACGCAGTACCAGTGGAGCTACAAGCGCTTCACGATCCGGCCGGAAGGCGAAGATCCGCCGATCAGGTATTGAGGCCCGCTTCGCCGCCGCGCAGTTCCTCGATCAGGAAATCGATGAAGCGGCGCGTCTTCTGCGGCACGTGCTGCGCATTGGTGTAGATCGCGTTGATCGCGATCGGCGGCGCCTTCCATTCGGGCAGGATCTGCACCAGCCGCCCGGCGCGCAGCGATTCGTCGACGATGAAGGTCGGCAGCAGGGCGATGCCCATCCCGGCTTCCGCCAGCAGGGCGAGCAGATCGCCGTTGTCCGCCATCGCCGGGCCTCTCACCTGCACGCGCCGCGCGTCGGCACCTTTCGCGAGCGACAGCGATACGCCTTCCTGGACCGCGTTGCCGTAAGCGAGGAAGGCGTGCCGTTCCAGTTCCTCCGGCGTTTCTGGTGTGCCGTGCTCCTGCAGGTATTCCGGCGAAGCGGCCAGCATGCGCGGCGCGGGAATGATCGGGCGCGCGATCAGGTTGGAATCGGCCAGCGCCGCGATGCGGATCGTCACGTCGAAGCCGCCCTTGATCGGATCGAGCAACTGGTCGCTCGCCGCGATCTGCAGTTCCACGTCCGGATGCTGGGCATGGAACTTCGGCAGCAATGGCCCGAGCACGCGCACGCCGAACGACACCGGTGCATTCACCCGCAACACGCCGCGCAAGGTCGCGACGCCTTCGCGGGCGCGTTGCTCGGCCTCCTCCAGGGCGGAAAGCACGCCGCGCGCCGCGTCGAAATATGCGGCGCCGGCAGCGGTGAGGTGCAGGCTGCGCGTGGATCGCATCAACAGCTGCACGCCGAGCATTTCCTCCAGCGCCTGGATCTGTTTGCTGACCTTCGAACGCGGCACGTTCAGGACGCGCGCGGCCGAAGCGAAGCCGTTGGCGCGAACCGTTTCCACGAAAGCGCGCATGCAGTCGATACGATCCATCGGGCGTTCCTCCGCGAAATGAGGGAAGGCGGAATGTGGCGGAACTGTACCAGTGGGCGTCGCGGGAAAACCCGCGGGGCGCGTCGTGCAGCCGCGCGTTACGGCGCTTCGATCTCGTAGCCGAGGGCTTGCAGCTTGGCCAGATAACCGTCTTCGCCCAGCACCTGCGTCATCGGCAGCAGCGCGAACGTGGTTTCGTGATCGCGCAGCGCGGCCTGCGCCTTTTCCAGCCACATCGCATCGATCCGTTCCCGCACGTCGGCGATGCCCAGGTGTTCGGCCAATTTCGTTTCCAGCACCGCGTCCATGCAGGCGTTGCTGGCATCGTGCAGCGGGATGTTCCGCAACGCGTCCACATCGCCTTGCGCCCATGCCAATGCGCGGGCACGAAGTGCCGGCAGATCGCGTTCGACATGGTCGAGCATGCCGTGGAAGCAGGCGGCGTCGTCCAGCCCGCTCTGTGCGAACTCGCGCAGCGTTTCCTTCGGGTTCGCGACCTTGATTTCGATCCGCGGCCGTTCCACTGCGATGCCGAATTGCTTCACGGCTTTCGAAACGGCCTTGCTCACCGGACTGTCGTGCGTGAGTCCGGTGGCGTCGAGCGCTTCGGCGTAGAGCTTGTTCGCCGCGAACAAGGGGCGGCGCTTCTCCACGCTGCGCTCGTTGCCGATGAAACGCTTCTTCAGCCTGAGCCAGCGGGCATAGTCCTCGGCCGGAACCAGCTCCGCGAGCTTGCCGCCATCGGGATTCTTCGTCGCCTTGAGCATCGCGGGCAGCAGGAACAGTCCGCCGAAAAAGCCCACGTCGGCATCGAGCTTGACGCTCGGCGACAAGAGCACGAGTTGCGAGCGCGAAATCGCCTCGACCACGCCGTCCGATTCCCAGGTCATCCGCTTGGGCAACGGACGCACCGTGCCGAGCACGACCATCTCGTGGCCGTCGCGTCGAACCTTCCACAAGCCGGGGCCGGGTTGCACGCCGCTGACGACGAGCGGTTCCAGTTGCACGATTTCGTCGCGCGGTGGTTCCGGTGGCGCCGTGGTTTCGGTCGGCGCGGCGAACGAAACGGCAGTGGCGAACAGCGGCGCGAGCAGCAGCCACGCGGGCAGGCGGCGACGCGGGGAAGGCATCATCGGCATCAGGCTTGGGGCGATCCGTGGAAGTCGGGCGCGGATGATGCCAGTGCGAGTGTTGGGATTTCGTTCGGCGGCGCGCATCGGCGCAATGCCGTTCAGAACAGCGAGCCTTGCGCCGGGCCATCGCGCGGCGGCGTGAACGCCGTCGTGTCCAATGACAGCCATTCGCGTCCGCGGTTGATGCCGTGCTTCTTGCACGCCAATGCGAAGCGCTGTCGCAGCAACTCCGCGAATTCACCTTGTCCACGCATCCGCGCATGGAAGCGCGGATCGTTGTCCTTGCCGCCGCGCATGTCGTTGAGCCGCGCCATCACGTGTCCGGCGCGATCGGGCAGGTGCAGTTCCAGCCATTGCCGGAACAGATCCTTCAGCTCCCACGGCAAGCGCAGGATCGTGTAACCGGCCACGCGCGCGCCGGCCTGCGCCGCGTGTTCGAGGATGCGCTCCATGAATTGGTCGGTGACGAACGGAATGATCGGCGCGACCATCACGCCGCAGGGCACGCCTGCATTGTTGAGCGTTTCGACCGCTTTCAGGCGGCGATGCGGCGCGCTGGCGCGCGGCTCCAGCGTCGAAGCGAGCCGGTTGTCCAGGCTCGTGACCGACACGAACACATGCACCAGCCGCCGCTTCGCCAGTTCGGAAAGCAGGTCGATGTCGCGTTCCACGAGCGCGTTCTTCGTGACGATGGTGCACGGGTGTCGTGTTTCCAGCAGCACCTCGAGCACTGAGCGCGTAATGCGGTATCGCTTCTCGATCGGCTGGTACGGATCGGTGTTCGCGCCGAGGTTGATCGGCGAACACACGTGCGAAGGCTTGGCCAGCTCCTTGCGCAGCAGCTCCGCCGCGTTGGTCTTGGCGAACAGTCGGGTCTCGAAATCCAGCCCGGCGGACAGGTTCAGGTAGCCGTGCGATGGACGCGCGTAGCAGTAGGTGCAGCCGTGCTCGCAGCCGCGGTAGGCGTTGATCGAAAGATCGAAACCGATGTCCGGCGAATCGTTGCGGCTGATGATGCTGCGCGCGGCTTCGATGGTGACCTGCGTCTTCGGTCGGGCTGGCTCGACGACATCGGCATCCGGCGTCCAGCCATCGTCTTCAACGCTGCGCCGGATCGTCTCGAAGCGACCTTCCGGGTTCGACGCCGCACCGCGGCCCTTGTGGCGCATCGGGCCGGGCAAGGGCCCGGGCGTGGCGTTCTGGATGAACGTCGATGATGGCGAAGGCGGCTTCATGCCGCCATTATCGGCGTGAAGGTCTCATGGCGTGAGACTGACGTTCGCGGTGAATGATGTCGTGACTCTTTTTGTTTGTGGTGGCATCAGTGCTACCATCAAGCGCATGCTGATCGTACTCGACACCAACGTGTTCGTCGGCGCTTGTCTGGGAATGGGCGCATCCGCCGCCGTGGTCGCGGCCTGCATCCGCGAAGAACACACGCCGCTGATGGGCGCGGCCTTGCTGGCGGAATACGAGGACGTGCTTGGCCGCGCCGCGCCGTTCCGCAAGTCACGCTTGTCGCACGACGAACGGCAGGAATTGCTGGATATTTTTCTGGCGTCCTGCCGTTGGACGCCGATCTATTTCGGCTGGCGTCCGAACTTGCAAGACGAGGGCGACAATCACCTGATCGAACTCGCCGTCGCGGGCAGCGCCAGCCACATCGTCAGCCGCAACCTGCGCGACCTGTACCGCGCGGAACTTCACTTCCCGCAGCTTCGCAGCGTCACGCCAGAGCAATTCCTGAAGGAGACCCGCCCATGAGCGCCCTCACCATCCGCATGGCCGACGACAAATACCAGCGACTCAAAGCGCTGTCGCGCCGCCGTCATGTCAGCGTGAACCAGTTGATCGACCAGATGGCGACGCTGCTGCTGGCTGAAGCCGATGCGGAAACGCATTTTCTGCTGCGTGCGCAGCGCGGGGAGGATCGGCAGGCGCGGGGATTGGAATTGCTGGAGAAGGCTCAGGGGCGATAGCTGCATGCAAATGGACGGGATTGCTGGAAATCACTGGAGCCTGAATGTGATCGAAACCGATGTCCGGCGAATCGTTGCGGCTCAAGATGCTGCGCGCGGTTTCGGGCGTGACCTGGGTTTTCGGGCGGGCGGGTTCGATGGATTCCGCATCCGGCGTCCAGCCATCGTCCTCGATGCTGCGCGAGATCGTCTCGAACCGCCCCTCCGGGTTCGATGCCGCACCGCGCCCCTTGTGGCGCATCGGGCCGGGCAAGGGGGCGGGCGTGGCGTTCTGGATGAACGTCGATGATGGCGAAGGCGGCTTCATGCCGCCATTATCGGGCTGCGCGTCTCATGGCGTGAGACGCCAAGGCCACCTCTGCACGGGCAACCCATGTCGCTACCCCACGCACTGCTCACTTCCCTGTCCGAGTGCTCCGGCGCAGGTTCCGAACTGGCCAGAAGGTTCGACCGCTCCATCGGGCATTTCTGGCACGCCACGCACCAGCAGATCTACCGTGAACTGCGGCGGTTGGAGAGTGCAGGGCTGATCGAATCGCTGCCGCCGGAATCCGGGCGCGGGCGCAGGCGCGTTTACCGGATCAAGCCGGCCGGGCGGCGCGAACTGCGGCGCTGGCTCGGAAGCGCGGCCGAGCCGATGCCGCTTCGCCACGAAATGATGCTGCGGCTGCGCGCCGAGGCGGTGGTCGGGCCGACCGCGCTGGACGCGCAGATCCGCCGCCAACTGGCTCACCACCAGCGCATGCGGGACGCCTACCTCGCCATCGAGGCGCGTGATTTCGGCCAGCCTGATGCGGATCGCACGCAGGCGATCCAGCACCTGATCCTGTCCGCAGGGATAGAGATGGAACGGTTCTGGATCGACACCTACCGCAAGGCGCTGGAACTCATGGCGCGAACGGAAACGCCCTGATCGCGCCGCGTCAGCCCGCCAGCAGGCGCTGGCGCGCGGCCAGGTACTCGCGTTCCAACTGATCCACCCGCGCCGCCGCCGGAGGAATGTCGTGGATCGCGCCGATGCCCTGGCCAGAACCCCAGATGTCCTTCCACGCCTTGGGCTTGTCGCCGTTGCCGAAATCCATCGTCTTCAGGTCGCCCTCGGGCAGGTGGCGCGGATCCAGCCCGGCCTTGACGATGCTCGGTGCCAGATAGTTGCCGTGTACGCCGGTGAACAGGTTGGAATAGACGATGTCGTCCGAGCTGCCGTCCACGATGGCCTGCTTGTAGTCCTGGCTGGCGCGGGCTTCCTCGGTGGCGATGAAGGCGGTGCCGATGTAGGCCAGATCCGCGCCCATCGCCTGCGCCGCGAGGATGGTGTCGCCGGTGGCGATGGCGCCGGACAGCGCCAGCGGGCCGTCGAACCATTCGCGGATTTCCTGCACCAGGGCGAACGGGCTTTTGGTGCCCGCATGCCCGCCCGCGCCCGCCGCCACCGCGATCAGGCCGTCGGCGCCCTTGTCGATGGCCTTGTGCGCGAAGGTGTTGTCGATGACATCGTGCAGCACCAGTCCGCCATAGGCGTGGGTGGCGTCGTTGATCTCGGTGCGCGCGCCCAGCGAGGTGATGACGATCGGCACCTTGTACTTCTCGACCAGCGCCATGTCGTGTTCGAGCCGGGTGTTGCTGCGATGCACGATCTGGTTGATCGCGAACGGCGCCGCCGGGCGTTCGGGATGGGCGGCATTCCACGCGGCCAGGGTTTCGGTGATTTCCGCCAGCCATTCGTCCAGCACCGATTCCGGGCGCGCGTTGAGCGCGGGCATGGCGCCGACGATGCCTGCCTTGCACTGTGCGATGACCAGCGCGGGCGTGCTGATGATGAACAGCGGCGAGCCGATGACCGGCAGGCGCAGGTTCTGGAGGGCGGGAGCGCGGGAAAGAGACATGGAGAGCCTCGTGCCTGGTTCGGGCTGGGTGGAAGTGGGCAGGTCGTGTTTATGCAACTGGTTGCACTATAGCAGGCGGTGTCCGCAATTCGGGTGGTGCTGCCGCATCACCCCGGAATCCCCGGCAAATCCAGACCCTGTTCCTTCGCGCAGTCGATGGCGATGTCGTAGCCCGCATCGGCATGCCGCATGACGCCGGTGGCAGGGTCGTTCCAGAGCACGCGGGCGATGCGTTTGGCGGCGGCTTCGGTGCCGTCGCAGACGATGACCATGCCCGAGTGCTGCGAGAAGCCCATGCCGACGCCGCCGCCGTGGTGCAGCGAAACCCAGGTCGCACCGCTGGCGGTATTGAGCAGGGCGTTCAACAGCGGCCAGTCGGAGACGGCGTCGGAACCGTCGCGCATGGCTTCGGTTTCGCGGTTCGGGGAGGCGACGCTGCCCGAATCCAGATGGTCGCGGCCGATCACGACCGGCGCTTTCAGTTCGCCGCTTCGTACCATTTCGTTGAACGCAAGCCCAAGGCGATGGCGGTCGCCCAGACCGACCCAACAGATGCGCGCGGGCAAGCCCTGGAATTTGATCTTCTCCGCGGCCATGTCCAGCCAGCGATGCAGGTGCGGATTGTCGGGAATCAGTTCCTTCACCTTGGCATCGGTGCGCGCGATGTCTTCGGGATCGCCGCTCAGCGCCGCCCAGCGGAACGGGCCGATGCCGCGGCAGAACAGCGGACGGATGTAGGCCGGCACGAAGCCGGGGAAATCGAAGGCATTGGCCACGCCTTCTTCCTTCGCCATCTGCCGCAGGTTGTTGCCGTAATCGACCGTCGGCACGCCGAGCGCGTGGAAGCCGAGCATGGCCTGGATGTGGACCGCCATCGAAGCGCGCGCGGCGCGTTCGACCTCCTTCGGCGCGGATACGCGCTTTTCGTCCCATTGTTCGACCGTCCAGCCGATCGGCAGGTAGCCGTTGACCGGATCGTGCGCGGAAGTCTGGTCGGTCAACAGGTCCGGCTTCACGCCGCGCTTCAGCAGTTCCGGCAACACTTCTGCGACGTTGCCGAGCAGGCCGACCGACATCGGCTTCTTCGCTTCGCAGGATTCGCGGATCAGCTTCAGGGCTTCATCGAGCGAATCCGTCCATGTATCGAGGTAGCCGGTGCGCAGGCGCATGTCGATGCTGGTCTTGCGGCATTCGACCGCGAGGCACGAGGCGCCCGCGAACACCGAAGCCAGCGGCTGCGCGCCGCCCATGCCGCCCAGTCCGCCGGTGAACAACCATTTGCCGGAAAGATCGCCGCCGTAATGCTGGCGACCCATTTCGACGAAGGTTTCGTAAGTGCCTTGCACGATGCCCTGCGCGCCGATGTAGATCCAGCTGCCGGCGGTCATCTGGCCGTACATCGCCAGGCCTTTCCTGTCGAGCTCGTTGAAGTGGTCCCACGTTGCCCAGCGCGGCACGAGGTTGGAGTTGGCGATCAGCACGCGCGGCGCATCGGGGTGGGTGCGGAATACGCCGACCGGCTTGCCGGATTGCACCAGCAGGGTCTGGTCGTCTTCGAGTCGCTTCAGGGTTTCGATGATCTTGTCGAAGGATTCCCAGTCGCGCGCGGCGCGGCCGATGCCGCCATAGACGACCAGTTCCTGCGGGCGCTCGGCCACGTCCCGATCGAGGTTGTTCTGCAGCATCCGCAGCGGCGCTTCGGTGAGCCAGCTCCTGGCGCTGAGCTTCGTGCCGGTGGGAGCTTTGACGATGCGCGTGGGGTCGAGGCGGGTCATGCGGATTTCCTTTTCGATTCTGCGAAGGCGAGGCACGCGGCAAGGATGTTTTGCAGCGTGGGAAGAATACGGGCGCGTTGCGGATTCCACGGCGGAGGCCAGTTTTCCGGCGTCGGGACATCGGGTTCGTCGATGTAGCCGCGGCAGGCCAGTTCCATCTGGATCGAATGCACGCCGTCGTGCGGCGCGGCATGGTGGCGCGTGATGTGGCCGCCCTTGAAGCGGCCGTTACGCACGAAGGTTTCGCCGCTGCGCGCGCAGATTTCCTGCACCGCATCGGTCAGTGCGTTGTCGCAGGAAGCATCCGAATTCGTGCCGATGTTGAACTGCGGCAGCTCGCCGTCGAACAGGAACGGAATGCGCGAGCGGATCGAATGCGCGTCGTAGACGACGATGGCCGGATGCAGCTGCCGCAGCCGCGCGATCTCGCTGGCGAGCGCGGCGTGGTACGGATCGAACCAGGTGCTGCGGCGACGTTCGATTTCCGCGGCATCCGGTTCCATTCCGTCGCGGTACAACGCTTCGTTGTCGAAGGTCGTCGTCGGACACAGGCCGGTGGTGTTCTGGCCCGGATACAGCGAGGAACCGCTCGGATCGCGGTTCACGTCGATGACGCTGCGGCTGATGCCGGTCCGAATCGTCGTTGCGCCGAGATCCTTCGCGAATGCGTAGAGTTCGTGCACGAACCAGTCCGCGTCGCGCCGCGCCAGCCACGGCGAGACGAAGCGGCGCTCGAGTTCCGCGGGGAGATCGGTTCCCGTGTGCGGGAAGCTGACGATCAGCGGCGCATCGCCGCGATGGACCTGCAGCCAGTCGCTCACGACGACTGCTCCACGCCCGGCAGCGCCATGCCGACGCTGCGAGCCAGTTCGCCGTCGCGGACGAGCTGCGTGGCGGCGAGCATGTCGGGATGGAAGTAGCGGTCTTCCTGCAGCGTCGGCACTTGCGCGCGCAGCAGTGCACGCGCGGATTCCAGCGCCGTGCTGGATTTCAGCGGCGCGTGGAAATCGCAGCCTTGCGCCGCGGCGAGCAACTCGATGCCGATCACGTTCGCGGCGTTTTCCGACATCGCCAGCAGGCGGCGCGCGCCGTGCGCGGCCATCGAGACGTGGTCTTCCTGGTTGGCCGAGGTCGGGATCGAATCCACGCTGGCCGGATAGGCGCGCTGCTTGTTCTCCGAAACCAGCGCGGCGGCCGTCACCTGCGGAATCATGAAGCCGGAATTGAGTCCGGGTTTCGGGGTGAGGAATGCGGGCAAGCCGGAAAGCGCCGGATCGACCAGCATCGCGATGCGGCGTTCGGACAGCGAACCGATTTCGCAAACGGCCATCGCCAGCATGTCGGCGGCGAAGGCGACCGGCTCGGCGTGGAAATTGCCGCCGGAAAGCGCCTCGTTCGTGTCGGTGAAGACCAGCGGATTGTCGGACACGCCGTTGGCTTCGGTCGCCAGGGTTTCCGCGGCCTGGCGCATCACCGAAAGCGCCGCGCCCATGACCTGCGGCTGGCAGCGCAGGCAATACGGATCCTGCACCCGGACATCGTTCTCGCGGTGCGATTCGCGGATCGACGAGCCTGCCATCAGGTTGCGCAGCGCATCGGCCACGTCGATCTGGCCGCGATGGCGACGCAGCGCGTGGATGCGCGGATCGAACGGCGTGTCGGAACCTTTCGCCGCTTCCGTCGCCAGCGCACCGGTGACGAGCGCGGCGCGGAACACGTCTTCGATCCCGAACAGGCCGGCGAGCGCGTTCGCGGTGGAGAACTGCGTGCCGTTCAACAGCGCCAGGCCTTCCTTCGCGCCGAGTTCCACAGGCTCGAGTCCGGCGTTGTTGAGCGCCTGCGCGGCAGCGACGCGCTTGCCATCGACGAAGACTTCGCCGACGCCGATCATCGTGGCGGCCAGGTGCGACAGCGGCGCGAGATCGCCCGATGCGCCGACCGAACCCTGCGACGGAATCACCGGCAGCAATCCGCGTTGCAGCATCGCTTCGAGCAGGGCCAGCGTCTGCGGACGCACGCCGGATGCGCCTTGCGCCAGACTGGTCAGCTTCAGCGCCATCATCAGGCGCACCACCGGCAGCGGCATCGGTTCGCCGACACCGGCGGCATGCGAAAGCACGATGTTCCGCTGCAGCGTGGCGAGGTCGTCGTGCTGGATCCGCACGCTGGCGAGCTTGCCGAAGCCGGTGTTGATGCCATAGACCGGCTCGCCGCGCGCGACGATCGCTTCCACGGTTTGCGCGCTGGCCAGCACCGCCTGCGCCGAAGCCGGATCGAGGCGGGCGGAAGCGCCCTGGAAGATGGCGCGCCACTGCGCAAGGTCAACGGCGCCGGGCGTGAGCGTGAGGATGTCGGTCATTCGATGTTTCCCTTGTGGATGCGTTGATGCCTCGGGTTGAATCCGATGCGGTAAACCAGTTCTGCCGGACGCGCGATGTCCCAGATCGCGAGGTCGCCGTCCTTGCCGGCTTCCAGCGTGCCGATCCTGTCCAGCTTGCCGAGCGCGCGCGCCGCTTCGCGGGTGAAGCCGGCGATGCACTCGTCCACCGTCATGCGGAACAGCGTGGCGGCCATGTTCATCGCGAGCAATGGACTGGTGAGCGGCGAGGTGCCGGGATTGCTGTCGGTCGCCAGCGCGATCGGCACATTCGCCTCGCGCAGTGCGGCGATCGGAGGGAGTTTCGTTTCGCGGGTGAAATAGAACGCGCCGGGCAGCAGCGTCGCGACGGTTCCCGACGCCTTCATCGCCGTGATGCCGGCGTCGTCCAGGTATTCCAGATGATCGGCGGACAGCGCGCCCAGCTTCGCGGCCAGTTCCGCGCCGTGCTGGTTGCTCAGTTGCTCGGCGTGGATCTTGATCGCCAGGCCGTGGCGCTTGGCGGCGAGGAAGACCTGTCCGGTCTGCGCCGGCGTGAAGGCGATGCGTTCGCAGAACACATCGACGGCCTGCGCCAGGCCTTCGGCCGCGACGGCGGGAATCATCGAATCGCACACTTCGTCGATGTAGTCCTGCGCATCGCGTCCCTGCGGAATCGCGTGCGCGCCGAGGAAGGTCGTGGTCACGTCGATGGCGCGATGTTGCGGCAATGCGCGCGCGGCGCGCAGCAGTTTCAGTTCGTCGTCCAGCGTCAGGCCGTAGCCGGATTTGATCTCGACCGTGGTGACGCCTTCGGCGATCAAGGCATCCAGGCGCGGCAAGGTCGATGCGACCAGCGCGGCTTCATCGGCAGCACGCGTGGCGCGGACGGTGGAGACGATGCCGCCGCCGGCGCGCGCGATTTCCTCGTAGCTCGCGCCAGCCAGTCGCTGCTCGAACTCGGCGGCGCGGTCGCCGGCGTAGACCAGATGCGTGTGGCAATCGATCAGGCCGGGCGAGATCCAGCGGCCTTCGCAATCGACGGTGCGCTTCGCCGTGAATGCCGGCGCTTCGCTTGCCGCGCCGGCGAACACGATGCGGCCATCGCGGCAGGCGACCACGCCGTCGTGCACGAGCCCGAGGCCTTCCCGGTTCGGCGCCAGCGTCATCAGGTTCGCATGTCGCCAGAGCGTGTCGCATGAAATCGGCATCGAGGATCCTGTGCGGAAAGAAAGAGCGGGATTTTCCTACAATGCGGGCTGTTCTTGCCGAAAGCGGAATGCTGCCATGCACCATGCGTCGGGTTTCTGGATGGATCGGGTCTTGCTGCCCGAAGGCTGGGCGCGTTCGGTTCGCATCGCGGTCGAACATGGCCGCATCGCATCGATCGGCATCGGCGAAGCCGCGCAGGCCGGCGATGCGCGGATCGGCATCGCGGTTCCGGGTTTGCCGAACCTGCACAGCCACGCCTTCCAGCGCGGCATGGCGGGTTTGACCGAGATCGGCGGTGCGAGTGGTGACAATTTCTGGAGCTGGCGCGGCCTGATGTACCGCTTCGTCGAGCGGCTTTCGCCCGAAGGCGTGCAGGCGATCGCGGCCTTGGCCTATGCGGAAATGCTGGAATCCGGCTTCACCCGCGTCGGCGAGTTCCACTATCTGCACCATGACAGCGGCGGCAGGCCGTACGCGCAGCGCGCCGAGATGGCGGCGCGGATCGCGCAGGCCGCCAGCGAGACCGGCATCGCCTTGAGCCTGCTGCCGGTGTTCTACGCGCATTCGGGCTTCGGTGCGCAGCCGCCGCTGCCGGCGCAGGCGCGCCTGATCTGCGATGTCGATGGTTTCGCCGCATTGCTGGAGGACAGCCGCCGCGCCATCGCGGAATTGCCCGAGGCGGTGCTCGGCATCGCGCCGCACAGCCTGCGCGCGGTGTCGCCGGAGGAGCTGCGGCGGATCCTGCCGCTCACCGAAGGCCCGATCCACATCCATATCGCGGAGCAGACCGGCGAAGTGGACGCCTGCGTCGCGTGGAGCGGAAAGCGTCCGGTGCAATGGCTGTTCGACAACGCCGATGTCGATGCGCGCTGGTGCCTCGTCCATGCCACGCATATCGACGCCGCCGAACTGGCGGCCATCGTCGAAAGCCGTGCCGTCGTCGGCCTGTGCCCGATCACGGAAGCCAATCTCGGCGACGGCATCTTCCCGGCGCGCGAGTTCATCCCTCGCGGCGGGCGCTTCGGCGTGGGGTCGGATTCCAACGTGCTGATCGATGCGGCGGAAGAACTGCGACTGCTCGAATACGGCCAGCGGCTGACGCATCGCGGACGCAACGTGCTGACGCCGGAGCCTGCGGTTTCCAGCGGGCGCCATCTGTTCGAGGCGGCATTGAACGGCGGCGCGCAGGCGCTCGGTGTCAAAGCCGGTTTGCGGGTCGGCGCGGCGGCGGATTTCGTCGAGCTGGATTCGGGCCATGTCGCGCTGGCGTCGCGCCAGGGCGATGCGCTGCTCGATGGCTGGTTGTTCGCCGCGCGCGGTGGCGCGGTCCGGCATGTGTGGCGGCGCGGCGAGAAGGTCGTCGAGCATGGCCGCCACATCCATCGTGAACGCATCGAAGCCGCTTACCGGACGACGCTGGAAAGCCTGCTGCGCGATTGATCTTGCGCCGCATCCGCGCGTGCTTTCGCCGCGCTAAACAGCGCCGGAAGAATTCAGAACGGATTAAGCGCCTGCGCCCTAGCGTCATCCCTTGCCGCGCTGTTGCGGCCCGGGGAAATGACATGAGCCGCTTCCTTGCCTTTGGTTTCGCTGCCGCCTTCGCCTTTGCCGGTACTGCGTCGGCGCAGGTCTATTACGGTGATCGCTACGACGACTCGCAGGCCGTGTACGACTACGCCGAGGTGCTCGAGGTCGAGGCCATCTTCGAGGATGGCTACAGCGAGCCGGTCTATCGCGAGGTGTGCTGGGACGAGCCGGTGACCTACCGCGAACCGGCGCGTTACGTGCGTCCGCGCGGTTCGGAAGCGAGCGCGGTGCTCGGCGCGATCATCGGCGGCGTGATCGGCCACAACCTGGGCAATGGCGGCCATGGCTATCGCGCCGCGTATCGCGACCGCATGGCGACGACCGCCGGCGCGGCGCTCGGCTACGCCATCGTGCGCGACGCGCAGGGCGGTGGCCATGTGCAGGGCGGTCGCGTCGTCACGCGCCACGAGCGCCGCTGCGAGATGCGTCCGGAATATCCCGAAGAGCAGCGCATCAGCGGCTACGACGTGACCTACCGCTATCGCGGTCGCATTTACCACACCGTCACCGACTACGATCCCGGCACGCAGCTGCGTGTGCGTGTGGACGTGAGCGCCGCGCCCTGAGCGGCAAGTCCCCGGCCTTGCGCCGCGCGGCGATTTCCACGGATGGAAGCGAACGGAGCCGGAGCGAATCCGGCTCCGTTTTCACATGCGTCGCCCGTAAACTGCGCCAATGAACAACCGTCGATTGCTGATCGGAACCTCGCCGCGCATCCTGCGGACCATTCCCGCGGAACTCGGCTTTCCCGGGAAAACGCTGCAGTACCTGGAACAGTCGGTCGCGCACTGGATCATGTCGCTCGGTGCGATCGCGGTGATGCTGCCGGCGCTCGAGCATTCCAGCGCGATCCGTCGTTCCGACCTCCACGTGCGCGACATCGCCGCGCAGCTCGACGGCCTCGTGCTGCAGGGCGGCGCCGACCTTGATCCACGCCTGTACGGCGAGGAGCCCACGCACAGCAACGGCCCGTTCGATGCGGTGCGCGACCGTTTCGAGCTGGACCTGATCGACGCCTTCACGAGCCTGGGAAAACCCGTGTTCGGGATCTGTCGCGGCATGCAGCTGATCAACGTCGCGTGCGGCGGAACGCTGCACCAGGACCTGTGTGCGAACGGCGTCACCGACGTGCGCCATGCGAACCTCGCGGCCTACGACCGCCATGTGCATGAAGTGGAGATCGCGGCAGGTTCGCATCTGTCGCGCTGGTACGGGTTCGCCGGCCGCGCCAACGTCACCTCGATCCACCACCAGGGCGTCGCGCGATTGGGCCGGGGCCTGATCGTCGAAGCGGTCAGCCACGACGGCGTGGTCGAAGCCTTCCGGCACGACGGCGATGCCTTCCTCTACGGCGTGCAATGGCATCCGGAATTCCAGGATGGTTCCGATCCTGGGTTGCTTCCGGCCGATCCCTTGATGAAGGCGTTCCTCGACGCGGCGCTCAGGCGTCGCGACGGATGATCCCTCACGCGCGGGCCATGCCTAACGGCAGGTGACGGCGCCGGAACCCTCGGGTAGCGTTCCCTGAGTTTTCGCTACCGGATTCCGACATGCGCCAGTCTCCATTGCTTGCCGCCCTGCTTTTCGCGCTCGTCGCGCCCACGTTTGCGGCGGAGGAAAAATCCGCCGAACCGCCGAAGTGGGATGTGAACGCGCCGCATGGCCCAACCACGACGGTGAAGTTCTCCACCGATGAGGGCACTTGGCTCGATTTGGACGTGAGCCCGGACGGCAGGCGCATCGTGTTCTCGATGCTCGGCGATCTGTATGTGCTGCCGATCGAAGGCGGCGTGGCGACGCGCATCACTTCCGGTCCGGCCTGGGACGTGCAGCCGCGCTTCTCGCCCGACGGCAAGCAGATCGCCTTCACCTCGGACCGCGACGGCGGCAACAACCTGTGGCGCATCGGCGTCGATGGAAAGAATCCGGTGCAGGTGACGAAGGAACGCTTCCGCCTGCTCAATGGCCCGGCGTGGACGCCGGATGGCCAGTACCTGATCGGCCGCAAGCATTTTTCCAGCGAGCGTTCGCTCGGCGCGGGCGAGTTGTGGATGTACCACGTCGGCGGTGGCAGCGAAGGGCTGCAGCTCACCAAGCGCAAGAACGACCAGCAGGATCTGGGCGAAGCGGCGGTCTCGCCCGACGGCAAGTTCGTGTACTTCTCCGAAGACGTCAGTCCCGGGCCATACTTCCAGTACAACAAGGATCCGCACGGCACGATCTACGCGATCAAGCGACTGAACCGGGAAACCGGCGAGATCGAGACCCTGGTCGATACCTCCGGCGGCGCAGTGCGGCCGCAGCCGTCGCCGGACGGCAAGTCGCTCGCCTTCGTGAAGCGCGTCCGCGAGAAATCCGTGCTGCACCTGCTCGACCTGGCTTCGGGCGAGGCGCGGCCGCTGTGGGATGGCCTCTCGCACGACATGCAGGAAGCCTGGGCGATCTTCGGGCCGTACGCGAACTTCGACTGGCTGCCGGATTCCTCGGCCGTGGTCGTGTGGGCGCAAGGAAAGATCTGGCGCGTGTCGGCGGACGATGGCGCGGTGAAGCAGATCCCGTTCCAGGCGCAGGTCGAGCAGACGCTCGCGCAGCCGCTGCGCTTCCAGCAGACGCTCGAGGAAGGCACGTTCACGCCGAAGATGATCCGTGACGTCGCGACGTCGCCGGACGGCAAGACCGTCGTGTTCCACGCACTGGGCCATCTCTACACGCGCGCCTTGCCGAACGGTGCGCCGTCGCGCTTGTCGTCCCGCACGGATGCGTTCGAGTACCAGCCCAGCTTCAGTCCCGACGGCCGCAAGCTGCTCTACACGACCTGGAGCGACGAAAACCTGGTGGACATCGTCGAGCGCGACTTGGCTTCGGGCCGCGAGCGCGTCGTCACGCAGGACAAGGGCTTCTATTACGGCCCGCGCTATTCGCCGGACGGTTCGCGCATCGTGTACAGCCGCACGCGCGGCAACGGCATGATCGGCACGGCCTGGTCGGGCGAGCGCGGGGTGTATGTCGTCGATGCGAACGGCGCGAACCCGCCGCGCCGCATCACCAAGGGTGGCAGCAATCCGCAGTTCGCGGCGGATGGTTCGCGTGTCTTCTACTTCGTCGGCGGCGGCCTGTCGAAGAAGCTGATGAGCGTCGGCTTGAACGGCGAGGAGCCGCGTGAAGTCTTCTCGCTGAAGTATCCGGATCTGGTTTCGATCAGCCCGGATGGCAAGTGGGTGGCGTTCACCGAGCTGTTCAACGCCTACGTCGCGCCGGTGCCACAGACCGGTGGCAGCATCGAACTCTCGAAGGATACGCGCGCGATCCCGGTGACGAAGGTCAGCCGCGATGCCGGTTCGTACCTGCACTGGTCGGCGGATTCGCGTTCGCTGCATTGGGTCGTCGGCGACGAATACTTCAGCCGCGACCTGAAGGACCTGTTCGCCTTCGTGCCGGGCGCGGCGCAGGAATTGCCGAAGCCTGAAAGCGCGAAGGGCGTGAAGCTTGGCCTGGTCGCGCCGGTCGATGCGCCCAAGGACAGCTTCGCCTTCACCAATGCCCGCATCGTGACGATGCGCGATTCGCAGAACACGCAGGAAGTGATCGAGAACGGCACCGTGCTGGTGCAGGGCGACCGTATCCGCGCGGTCGGCAAGGACGTGGCGATTCCCGCCGAGGCCAAGGTCATCGACGCGAGCGGCAAGACCATCGTGCCCGGTTATGTGGACGTCCATGCGCACGTCAACCATTTCGGCGAGGGCGTGATCCCGCAGCGGAACTGGGCCTATTACACGAACCTCGCGTTCGGCATCACCACGACCCACGATCCTTCGGCGACGACGGAGTTCGTGTTCTCGCAGGCGGAACTGGTGAAGGCCGGCACGATGGTCGGGCCGCGCATCTTCTCCACCGGAACCATCCTTTACGGCGCCGACGGCGACTTCAAGGCCGTGGTCGATTCGATCGACGACGCGCGCTCGCACCTGCGCCGGATGAAGGCGCAGGGCGCGTTCAGCGTGAAGAGCTACAACCAGCCGCGCCGCGACCAGCACCAGCAGATCAATCAGGCCGCGCGCGAGCTCGGCATGCTGGTGGTCGAGGAGGGCGGCAGCACCTTCAACCACAACCTGCCGATGATCCTCGACGGCGTGACATCGGTGGAGCACAACCTGCCGGTCGCGCCGCTGTACCGCGACGTGATCGATCTGTGGAAGCGCACCGACGTGCGCAACACGCCGACATTGGTCGTCACCTACGGCGGACTCTCCGGCGAATACTGGTGGTATGCGCGCGACAACGTCTGGGAAGACGGGAAGCTCTCGCGCTTCTTCCCGCGCGAGACGCTCGATGCGCGCAGCATCCGCCGCGAAACCGCGCCGGACTGGGACTACTACCACGTCGAAGTCGGCAAGGCCGCCAAGGCATTGCGCGACGCCGGCGTGCGCATCCAGGTCGGCGGCCACGGGCAGCTGCAGGGGCAGTCCGCGCACTGGGAGATCTGGAGCCTCGTGCAGGGCGGCTTCACGCAGTGGGAAGCTTTGCGCGCGGCCACCTTCGATGGCGCGGACATGATCGGATTCGGCGCGCAACTGGGCTCGATCGAAGCTGGCAAGAAGGCCGACCTGGTGGTGTTGAACAGCAATCCGCTGGACGACATCCGCGCGACCGCCGATACGCGCTACGTGATGGTCAACGGTCGCCTGTTCGACGTCGATGCGGACATGGCCGAGATCGGCAATCGCGCCGAAAAGGCGCCGGTGTTCTTCTGGCAGCGCCACGGCGAAGGCCGCGGCTTCGGCATCGAATACGGCCCGACGGCGCCGTGCCATTGCCCGAAGTCGGGCGGCGGCCACCGCCATTGATGCAGCTCACCCTTCTCCCCGCCGCGGCGGGGAGAAGGGCGCGACGGATCAGTCGGATCCTTCCTCGAGCTTCGCGCCTTCGCGCCCGGGCACTTGGACGATGCGCGGGATCTCGTCGTCCAGGCGGATCGCGGTGAGCTTCCCGCCCCAGACGCAACCGGTGTCGATGGCGTGCACGCCGAGTCCCTGGAACAGGCCGAGCGTGGACCAGTGCCCGCAGACGATGCGCAAATCGCGCTTCACCATGCCGGGCACTTCGAACCACGGATAGGCACCGATCTTCTGCGAGCCGGGCGGGCCTTTGTCGCTGAAGGCCAACGCGCCGCGCGGCGTGCAGAAGCGCAACCGGGTGAACACATTGATGATCGCGCGCATCCGTTCCGGACCGGAGAGCTTGGGCGTGAACGCCTCGGGCTTGTTGCCGTACATGCCGGACAGCAGCTTGCGGTAGTTGGGGCCGTGCAGGCGCTCCTGCACTTCGCGCGCATAGCCTTCGGCATCCGAGATGCTCCAGCGCGGCGCGAGGCCGGCATGCACCATCGCCCAGCCGAGCGACCGGTCCACGTGCATCAGCGGGCGCTTGCGCAGCCAGTCGAGCAGCTCGTCGCGGTCATCCGCGAACAGGATTTCGCGCAGGTCGGGATTGACCTTGCGCTGCTCGTCCGGATTGCGCTGCGCGATCGCGATCAGCGAAAGATCGTGGTTGCCGAGCACCACGTTGCTGTGGATGTCGAGCGACTTCACCAGTCGCAGCGTGCGCAGCGATTGTCCGCCGCGGTTGACCAGGTCGCCGCAGAACCACAGGTGGTCGGTCGCAGGGTCGAACTTGATCGCCTCGAGCAGCCGCGCGGTCGGGTCGTAACAGCCCTGCAAGTCGCCGATGGCCCAGGTCGCCATCAGTGCAGCGTCCGCGGGATCGAGAGCGTGAATTGCGGGATCGGCGCGTCGAAGCGCACGCCGTCTTCGGCCACGAGGTGATAGCTGCCGCGCATCGTGCCGACCACCGTTTCCAGCACGGCGCCCGAGGTGTATTCGTATTCGTCGCCGGGTTTCAGGCGCGGCTGTTCGCCGACCACGCCCTCGCCGCGCACTTCCTCGGTATGGCCGTTGGCGTCGGTGATGATCCAGTGGCGCGCCAACAGCTGGGCCGAAACATCCCCGCGGTTCTTGATCCGGACGGTGTAGGCGAACACGTAGCGGTTCTGTGCCGGAGCCGACTGGTCGTCCAGATATCGGGTGCGGATCTCGATGTCGATGAGGTGGCGGGCGGCGTCCATGCGGGGCATTTTACAAATTGGTGCCGGCGTGGAAAGCCGAGCGATCCGGGCCCGGCGCGCCGAGCCGGTCATCCGGCCAGCAGGTTCGCGAGCGCGATGAAGCGTGGCACGTCGATGCGCTCGGCGCGATCGGTCGGGTCGATGCCGGCGGCTTGCATCGCATCCGGCTCGCAGACCTGCGACAGGGCGTTGCGCAGCGTCTTGCGGCGCTGGCCGAAGGCGGCCTGCACGACGCGCGCGAACAGTTCGCGGTCCTTGATGCCGATGCTTTCCGGCGGTTTCGGGATCACGCGCACGATCGCCGAATCCACCTTCGGCGGCGGCGTGAACGCGCCCGGCGGCACGCGGAACAGCGATTCCACCTTGGCGAAGGCCTGCAGCATCACGGAAAGGCGTCCGTAGACCTTGCTGCCCGGCGCCGCGGCCATGCGGTCCACGACTTCCTTCTGCAGCATGAAGTGCATGTCGATGATCGAGGAGGCGTAATCGAGCGCGTGGAACAGGATCGGCGAGGAAATGTTGTAGGGCAGGTTGCCGACGAGGCGGATTTTCTGGCCCGGATAGAGCGCGGCGAGATCGACGGTCAGCACGTCGGCGTGGACGATGCGGATCGGCGCGATGCTCTGGCCGAGGGCTTCGAGGCCCGCGATCAGGTCGCGGTCGAACTCGATCACGGTCAGGCCGCCGCGGCGGCGCAGCAGAGGGATCGTCAGCGCGCCCTGGCCGGGGCCGATTTCGACGATTTCATCGCCGGGCTTCGGATCGATAGCGCGCACGATGCGCTCGATGATCCCGGTGTCGTGCAGGAAGTGCTGGCCGAGCTGTTTCTTGTGCTGGTGGCGAGGCGCCGGAGTTGGAGCGTTCATGCAATTCGTCTGGATCAGGCCAGCAGGTTCTGTGGCGCGAAACGGGCGCGGCGCTGCGCGAATTCGGTCGCGGTGCGCGCGGCGAGGATCAGGCTGGAAGCGTCCGCGAGGCCTTTGCCGGCCATGTCGAGCGCGGTGCCATGATCGACCGCGACGCGCACGTAGGGCAGGCCCAGCGTGATGTTCACGGCGCGGTCGAAGCCCGAGTGCTTCAGCACCGGCAGGCCCTGGTCGTGGTACATCGCGAGCACCGCGTCGAAGCCGGCGAGTTTCTGCGGCAGGAACGCGGTGTCGGCCGGCAACGGGCCGATCAGGCTCATGCCGCGGCTGCGGAGCCGCTGCATCACCGGTTCGATGACGTCGATTTCCTCGCGGCCCAGGTGGCCCGCTTCGCCGGCGTGCGGATTGAGTCCGAGCACGGCGATGCGCGGCGCGGCGATGCCGAAGTCGGACAGCAGCGCGGCGTGGACGATTTCGATCGTCTCGGCCAGGCCCTCGCGGGTGATCGCATCGGGCACGGCGCGCAGCGGCAGGTGCGTGGTCGCCAGCGCGACGCGCAGGCTGTCGTTGGCGAGCATCATCACGACCGGACAATCCGCGTCCGCGGCGAGCAGCTCGGTCATGCCGGTGAAGTCGAAGCCGGCGTCGTTCAGCACGCCCTTGTGCACCGGGCCGGTGACGAGTCCGGCGAACTGTCCGGCACGCGAAGCCTGCGCGGCTTCGACGATGCACGAGTGGACGTAGGCCGCGTTGCGGACATCGAGTTCGCCGAAGTTGCTGGTGACCGCGCGCGGGCGATGCCGCAGGCGCAGTTGGCCGGGATGCGCTTCGGCCGCCTGTTCGTCGATCAGCTCCAGTGGCAGCTCGATCGCGGTGGCTGCCTGCAGCAGCAGTTCGCCGTCGCAGATCGCGACCAGGTTCGCCGTTGCATCGGTTTGCGCCAACCGCACGCAAAGCTCCGGCCCGACGCCGGACGGTTCGCCGGGCAGCAGCGCGAGCCTGGAGTTCTGTTCGCGCATCGTCGTGCCGTGGATTTCCGGAAAGGATCGGGATGCGCTGTCGCCGCCAAGCGGGCGATCAGCCCGCTTCGCCGGTCAGGCGGTTCTCGACGTAGGCCTCAAAGCGCATCTGGCGCAGGAAGCGATCGTATTCCTCGTCGGCCTTGCGGCGGATCAGCAGTTCGCGCATGCGGGCGCGGCGCGAGGCTTCGGTGACGTCCTGTTCGCGCGTACCGAGGCGCTGGATGATGTGCCAGCCCGCGGTGCTCAGGAACGGTTCGGAGATTTCGTTGTCCTCCAGCGGGCGCAGGGCGTTCGCCACGGCCATGCCCCATTCCTCGATGGTGAACCAGCCCATGTCGCCGCCCTGGCTGCGGGTGACGCTGTCTTCGGATTTCTCGCGCGCCACCTTGGCGAAGTCCTCGCCGGCGACGATGCGGGCGCGCAGCGCGTCGATCTTGGCGCGGGCCTCGTCGGGCCCGACCACGTCGGTGATTTTCACCATGATGCCGCGGGCGTGGTATTCGGTCGCGGTTTCGCGCGCGGCTTCGTCGCGCCGTTCGATCAGTTTGATCAGGCTGTAGCCGCTTGGACCGCGCATCGGTTCGGACACGTCGCCGACCTGCATCGACGGCAGGGCGTTGGCAAACAACGGCGGGATTTCGTCGATGCTGCGCCAGCCCATGTCGCCGCCTTCGAGCGCGGTCTGGTGGTCGGAGTAGCGGATCGCGGCGGCGGTGAAGTCCATCTCGCCGCTCTTGATGATCTTGTGGATGCCTTCGATCTTGGTGCGCGCGATATCGACCTGTTCCGGCGTCGCACCGTCGGGCAACGCCACCAGCAGGTAGCCCAGGTGCACCTGTTCGGACTGCGTGCCCTGCTGCGCCAGCGCGATGTCGATTTCGCTGTCGCTGACCGCGACGCGGCTCTGCACGAAGGTCTGCTGCAGGCGCGAGACGGTGATTTCGTCGCGGATCTGTTGGCGGAACGAGTCGTAGGGAATGCCGTCGCTGGCCAGCTTCGCCCGCATCTGCTCGAGCGTCGCGCCCTGCTGCGCGGCAAGGCGCGCCATGGCCTGTTCCAGTTCGCCGTCGGTCACGCGCAGGCCGTTGGAATCGGCGCGCTGGAGTTGCAGGCGCATCATGATCAGGCGTTCCAGCACCTGCTTTTCCAGCACGCTGGTCGGCGGCAGCTGGCCCGGGTTGTTGGCGAAACGGGCGCGGATGTTGTCCAGCGCCATGTCGAGTTCGGAGCGGAGGATCACGTCTTCCTCGACCACGGCGACGATGCTGTCGAGCGGCGTGGTTGGCAGTGCCTGCGCGCGCAGCGTGGCCGGGAGCAGGAACGAGGCGAAGGCGGGAATCAGTGCCAGCAGGAAAATCGGAAGACGGTTCATCGGCAGGAAAGGGTCACGTTTGCTGTGGAAGCGCGAATGCGCCGGGGGCGTTCATGAGGAAAGCGCGAGTCGCGCTTCCCAAGCGTCAGCGTGAGTATCCGAGAATACCACGCCGCAAAAGTTCCTCGGATTTGCGGCCGAGCGTGGACAGGCCTTTCAATTCAAGCTCGAGATACAGGCTGGTATTGGTGTTGCCGTCGATGTTGCGTACGTAGTGGCGATGCAGCAGGCGCGCGGCGAGGCAGCAGTTTTCCCATTCCACGCCGGCGACCGATTCCAGCGTGGCGTCGTCCAGCAGCGAATAGTTCCAGCGCGCCACGAGGCGCCAGTTCTCGTTCAGTGGAACCAGCGCCGAGGTGTCGAACTGCTCCAGCGTCGTGCCGCGCGTGCCGCCGACGCGGGTGTCGCGGCGGAAGCGGTAGGCGAAGTTGAAGACGCCGGCGCTGCCCCAGCGGTATTGGGTGCGCAGCGCCGAGAGATCGGAAATCTCGTCGTGCGGATCCCAGTGCTGGCTGATGCCGACGCTCCAGCGGTCGTCCAGCATCAGGTTCGCGTCTGCCACGTAGGCCGAGCCGGCGCGGTCCACGATCGGCGCGCCCGGCATCTGCACCTTCTGCGGCTGGAAGTAGCGGATCTGGCCGAGGCTCGCGGAGAACTTCTCGCTGCCGCCAGCCTCGTCGAACAGCCGCGTTGTCAGCGCGAACGTGGCCTGGTTCGCGTCGGCCTGGCGGTCCGCGCCGGTGAAACGGTTCGGGCGGAACAACTGGCCGAAGCTGAAACCGAGCTCCTGCGTGTCGAACACCGGCAGGCCGCTCTGGTCGCGGTACGGCACGTTGAGGTAGTACATCCTGGGCTCGAGGGTCTGCAGCAGGTCGTGGCCGAACATCGAGGTGTTGCGTTCGAACACCAGGCCCGAGTCGAGGCTGAAGACCGGCATGCCGCGCGTCGGTGAACGTTGCGCGTAGGTCAGGAGGTAATCGCTGTCCAGTTCGTAATGGGTGTAGCGGTAGCCGATCCGCGGCCGGACGAAACCGGCGGCGCGCTCGAACGGGAATTCGAGGTACGGATACAGGTCGACGCGGGTTGCGCCGGGCTTGTCGTCGTGGTCGAACACGACGGCTTCGCTGTTCACGCCGGTGACCAGCCAGTCGTTGAACGGCCGCTCCCACGCGAACAGCGCGCGCGGCAGGCGGCGGAACGGCTCGGCGCTGTCGGAAATGTACGGATCGGCGATGTCCCAGGACTGCGCCGCGATCGACGCGCGCCAGAATTCGCCGCGCCCGTACAGGCCGATGCCGCTTTCAAGCAGCGAGGTGCGCGCGGTCGACAGCGAATCACCGAAATCCTCGTAGTAGCGGTCGTCGGAAATCAGGTTCACGTCGGCGCGCACCTGCCAGGCATCGCCGAGCTTGCCGAGGTGTTCGTAATGGAAGACGCCACGGTCGCGCTTGGAAATGTCGTCGTTCGGCAGCCAAGTGCCGGAAACCTCGCCGCGGTGGTTCTCGAACAGGTAGCGGAATTCGGCGCCGATCATCCCGCCGCGCTTGCTCATCAGACGCGGCGTCAGCGTGGCGTCGAGGTTCGGCGCGATGTCGATGTAGTACGGCACGGCGATGTCCACGCCGCGCTGGCGCGAGGCGCCGATCGACGGGAACAGGAAGCCGGTGTGGCGGCGCTCGTCGATCGGGAAGGTCAGCATCGGCAGGTACAGGATCGGCACCTGTCCGAGCCGCAGCGTCATGTGCTTCGCGGTGCCGAAGCCTTCGTCCTGGTCCAGTTCCAGCGATCCGGCCTTGATCGACCACCATTCCGCGCCCGGGTCGCAGGTGGTGTAGAGCACTTCCGTCAGGTGCGCGACATCGCCCGTCACGGAAGCATTCGCGGCGCTGCCGTTGCCTCGGATCGCGAGCAGCTGGTAGCGCACTTCGTCGAGCGAGGCCTGTTCGTTCTCGAGGTTGCCTTCGGCGCGGTCGGCGCGCAGCAGGAAGCCGGAATCCTGGTATTGCACCTGGCTTTCCGCCTTCCATGCATCGGCGTCCGCGTCGTAATCGAGCACCTGCGCCGCGACGCGCTGGTCGGCGCGCAGGATTTCCACGTCGCCGGTCAGGCGGATGCGCTTGTCGCGTTCCAGTTGGAATTCGCGCGCCAGCAACCGGGTCGGCGCGGTTTCGCGGTCCTCTTCCGAGCCGAGGTTCGGCACGTAGAAATCGAACAGTTCGCCGGGCTTGCACAGCACCCATTGCGCCGGATCGAAGCGCGGATGGAGATCGGCGGCCCGGGCATGGTTGGCGAAGCTGGCGACGAGGGCCAAGGCCAGCGAAAGGGTCAGTCGGTTTCTGCGCACGGCGTCGGCGGAAAGACAAAACGACCGCCAGCATGACGCATGGGCCGCCGCGCGGGCAATTGCCGAGGCCGCGCCGACACGCCGGATCCGCGCCGATTCCGGTTCATTCGCGAGCATGGTTCCGGCTTGCCGCTGAGACGGCCAAAAAAGTACAATTTCGGTCCTTTATTGGGTTCCACGAACGCCGCAGTCATGTTGCGAATCACCCGTCTCGCCGATTACGCCACGCTGCTGGCGACCGTGCTTGCCGCCGCGCCCGAGGCCGTGCACAGCGCCGCGGCGCTGGCCGAGCGCACGCGCCTGGAGTTGGCGACGGTCAGCAAGGTGTTGAAAGCCTTGGCGCAGGCCGGACTGGTCGAAGGCCACCGCGGTGTCAACGGCGGTTACCGGCTGGCGCGGCCGGCCTCGAGCATCACGCTGTTCCAGCTGGTGGAGGCGATCGAAGGCCCGGTCGGCATGACCGAGTGTTCCGGCGGCCATTCCGGTTGCGAGCACGAGCCGCATTGCGGCCTGGTGCCGCATTGGCGGCGCGTCAACGACATCGTGTCCGATGCGTTGCGGCAGGTGACGCTCGCGCAGATGTTGCGCGAATCGTCCACATCTCCGCCGCAGTCGGGCGGTTCGCGCCGCATTCCATTGCGGCTGGCGACGAACTGAAGGAGCGAGGCAGCCTCATGGCCACCGAACGCAATGACATCGAACAGGCGCTGGCCCGTCGTTACGACGCCGGCTTCGTCACGCAGATCGAATCCGATACGCTGCCGCCCGGCCTGTCGGAGGACACCATCCGGTTCATCTCTGCCAAGAAGAACGAACCGGAATGGATGACGGAATGGCGGCTGTCGGCCTATCGCCGTTTCCTGACGATGCCGATGCCGCATTGGGCGAAGCTGAAGATCGCGCCGATCGACCTGCAGGCCATCAGCTACTACTCCGCGCCGAAAGGGCCGAAGTACAACTCGCTCGACGAAGTGCCGAAGGAACTCATCGAGACCTACGACAAGCTCGGCGTGCCGCTGCACGAACGCGCCAAGCTGGCCGGCGTCGCGGTCGATGCGGTGTTCGACTCGGTTTCCGTCGGCACCACCTTCCGCAAGGAACTGGCCGAGAAGGGCATCATCTTCTGCTCGATTTCCGAAGCCATCCGCGAGCATCCGGAACTGGTGCGGAAATACCTCGGCAGCGTGGTGCCGGTCGGCGACAACTACTTTGCCGCGCTCAACTCGGCGGTGTTCTCCGACGGCAGCTTCGTGTTCGTGCCCAAGGGCGTGCACTGCCCGATGGAGCTGTCCACCTATTTCCGCATCAACGCGGCCGAGACCGGCCAGTTCGAACGCACTCTGATCGTTTGCGAGGAAAAGGCCTACGTTTCCTACCTCGAAGGCTGCACCGCGCCGATGCGCGACGAGAACCAGCTGCACGCCGCCGTGGTGGAACTGGTCGCGCTGGAAGACGCCGAGATCAAGTACAGCACGGTGCAGAACTGGTATCCGGGCGACGAGAACGGCAAGGGCGGCATCTACAACTTCGTCACCAAGCGCGGCGAATGCCGCGGCGCGCGCAGCCGGATTTCGTGGACGCAGGTGGAAACCGGTTCGGCGATCACGTGGAAGTACCCGTCCTGCGTGCTGCGCGGCGACGATTCGGTCGGAGAGTTCCATTCGGTCGCGCTGACGCACCACGCGCAGCAGGCCGACACCGGCACCAAGATGATCCACATCGGCAAGAACACGAAGTCGAAGATCGTCAGCAAGGGCATCAGCGCCGGTCGCGGCCAGAACACCTACCGCGGCCTGGTGAAGGTGGAGAAATCCGCCAGCGGCGCGCGCAACCACACCCAATGCGATTCGCTGCTGATCGGCAAGAAATGCGGCGCGCACACCTTCCCGTACGTGGAAGTGAAGAACGCCTCGGCCATCGTCGAGCACGAGGCCACCACGTCCAAGATCAGCGACGACCAGTTGTTCTACTGCCTCAGCCGCGGCATCGGCGAGGAAGACGCGGTGTCGATGATCGTCGATGGCTTCTGCAAGCAGGTGTTCCGCGAACTGCCGATGGAGTTTGCGGTGGAAGCCAAGAAACTGCTCGAAATCTCGCTGGAAGGCGCGGTCGGCTGACCGTTGCCGCCACACTGGAATCCAAGACCATGTTGAAGATCGAAAACCTCCATGCCGCGGTTGCGGGCAAGGAAATCCTCAAGGGCCTTTCGCTCGACGTGAAGGCGGGCGAAGTGCACGCCATCATGGGCCCGAACGGCGCCGGCAAGTCCACGCTCGGCAATGTGCTGGCCGGGCGCGATGGCTATGAAGTCACGGCCGGCAGCGTCGAGTTCGACGGCAAGCCGCTGCTCGAACTCGCGCCGGAAGAGCGCGCCGCCGCCGGCGTGTTCCTCGCGTTCCAGTATCCGGTCGAGATCCCGGGCGTGAACAACACCTATTTCCTGCGCGCCGCGCTGAACGCACAGCGCAAGGCGCGCGGCGAGAGCGAGCTGGACTCGATGCAGTTCCTCAAGCTCGTGCGCCAGAAGCTCGCCGTGCTGCACCTGAAGGACGAACTGCTGCATCGCGGCGTCAACGAAGGCTTCTCGGGCGGCGAGAAGAAGCGCAACGAGATCTTCCAGCTCGCGGTGCTGGAGCCGAAGCTGGCGATCCTCGACGAAACCGATTCCGGCCTCGACATCGATGCGCTGAAAGCCGTGGCCGATGGCGTCAACGCGCTGCGCACGGCCGATCGCGCCTTCCTCGTCATCACGCACTACCAGCGCCTGCTCGACTACATCAAGCCGGACGTGGTGCATGTGCTCGCCGATGGCCGCATCGTCCAGACCGGCGGCCCCGAACTGGCGCTGGAACTGGAAGCGCACGGCTACGACTGGATCCGCCAGCGCCTGAGTCCGGAGGCGGCGTGAGCGCATTGCTGCAATCCCTTGTCGACGGTTTTCCGTCCGACGCGCCGGAAGATTCCGCACAGCGCCAGGCCTTGGCGCGCGCGCAGTCGCTCGGGCTTCCCGCGGTCCGCAACGAAGCCTGGAAATACACCTCGCTGCGCGCGCTGGAACGCCGCAGCTTTGGCCGCGCGCAAGCCTTGCCGCAGCTCGATGCGGCGGCCTTGGCGCTGCCGTCCGGCCCGCGACTGGTGTTCGCCAACGGCCTGTTCCATGCCGGGCTGAGCGATGTTTCCGGCTTGCCGGAAGGCATCGGGTTCCGCGCCGCTGCGTCGGCGGAACTGGTGTCGTCGGACATCGCCGCCAGCGACAACGTGTTCGTCGAACTCAACGCCGCGTTGGCGACGCAAGGCGCGTGGTTGCGTGTCGCGGCCAATGTGCAGGTCGAAACGCCGCTGCATCTGGTGTTCGTCGGCGCGCCGGACGCCTCCGACATCGCCAGCGCATTGCGCCATCGCATCGAACTCGGCGAAGGCGCGAGCCTCGCGCTCGTCGAGCACCACGTTTCCGCCGCCGCGCATTCGAACCTCGCCAACGGCTTCGTGCGCATCGATCTGGCGAAAGGCGCGACGCTGCACCACCTGCGCATCCAGCGCGATGCGACTGCCGCGACGCAGTTCCTGCGCACGCAGGCCACGCTCGCGGGCGATGCGGACTATCGCCGCGTCGATCTGGAACTCGGCGCGAACCTGTCGCGTCACGAGTTGAACGTCGAACTCACCGGCGCGAACGCGAACCTTTGCGCAAACGGCGTGCTGTTCGCCGATGGCCGCCGCCATCTCGACACGCGCCTCGGCATCGACCACGCCGCGGGCGACACGGCCTGCACGCTGCAATGGCGCGCGCTGGCCAAGGACCGCAGCCGCGCGGTGTTCCATGGCGGCATCCTGATCCGCGAAGGTTCCGACGGCGCGAACGCGCAGTTGTCCAACAAGAACCTGTCGCTGTCCGACGACGCCGAAATCGACACGCAACCGGTGCTGGAAATCCACGCCGACGAAGTGCAGGCCGCGCATGGCGCCACGGTCGGCAGCATCGATCCGACCGCGCTGTTCTACCTGCGCAGCCGCGGCTTGCCGGAAGCGCAGGCGCGCGCCTTGCTGACCGCGGCGTTCTGCCGCGAAGCGATCGACGTGAGCCTGCCCGATGCGTTGCGCGAAATCGCCATCGCCGCGCTCGACGCGCAGTTGGAGGGATTGTCGGCATGAGCGCGATGGTTTCGAGCCGCGCGGCTGGCGGCATCGACTGGCACGCCGTCCGCAAGCAGTTTCCGATCCTCGAACGCACGGTCAACGGCAAGCCGCTGGTCTATTTCGATTCGGCCAACACCTCGCAGAAGCCGGCTTCGGTCATCGCGACCGTGGACGAGTTCTATCGCCGCCACAATGCGAACGTCAGCCGCGCCGTGCACGTGCTCGGCACCGAGGCCACCGAAGCCTACGAAGGCGCGCGCAAGCGGCTGGCCGCGTTCCTGAAGGTGCGTGCCGACGATCTGGTGCTGACCAGCGGCACCACGTTCTCGATCAACCTCGTCGCGTATTCCTGGGCGCTGCCGAACCTGAAGCCGGGCGACGCCATCGTCACCACGCGCATGGAGCACCACGCCAACATCGTGCCGTGGCAGCTCGTCACGCAGCGCACCGGCGCGACGCTCAAAGTCGCGGAATTGAACGAGCGTGGCGAGCTCGATCTCGATGCGCTCCATGCGCTGCTGACGCCGGACGTGAAACTGCTGGCGCTGGCGCATGTCTCGAACGTGCTCGGCACGGTCAATCCGGTCAGGGAAATCTGCCGCGAAGCCCGCAAGCGCGGCATCGTCACGCTGGTGGATGGCTCCCAGGCCGCGCCGCACATGGCGCTCGACGTGCCTTCGCTCGGCTGCGATTTCTACGCGGTCACGGGCCACAAGTTCTGCGCCCCGACCGGCACCGGCGCCTTGTGGGCGCGGCGCGAACTGCTCGAATCCATGCCGCCCTTCATCGGCGGCGGTGAGATGATCAAGGAAGTCTCGTTCGACGGCACCGTGTTCAACGATCCGCCGCGCAAGTTCGAGGCCGGCACGCCGAACATCGCCGGTTTCGCCGGCCTCACCGCGGCCTGCGATTTCCTCGACGGCATCGGCATGCAGAACATCGCCGCGCGCGAAAAGGAACTGTGCGACCACCTGCTGGAAACGCTCGACGCGATGGACGGCGTTTCGATCATCGGCCGGGCGAGGGATCGCGCCGCCGTGGTCAGCTTCGTGGTCGAGGGCGCGCATTCGCACGATCTGGCGACCTTGCTCGACCTCGAAGGCGTTGCGGTGCGCAGCGGGCAGCACTGCGCGCATCCGCTGTTGCATCATTACGGTGTTCCGGCGACGTGCCGCGCATCGCTCGCGTTCTGGAACACACACGAAGAAATCGACGCTTTCGCCGTCGCACTGAACAAGGTCCGCAGGTTGTTGGCATGAGGCTTGAGTCGCTTACGTTCCGCGATGCCACGCGGGAAGACATTCCCGCCATCATCGAACTGGTCCAATCGGCCTATCGCGGTGATTCCAGCCGCGCCGGATGGACCACCGAAGCCGACCTGCTCGACGGCCAGCGCATCGACGCCGAAGCCCTGATCGAAAGCATCGAAACGCCGCGCAGCCGCGTGCGCCTGGCTTTCGACGGCGGGCAACTGGTCGCCTGCGCGCACGTCGCCGACGAGGACGGCTCGGGCTATTTCGGCATGTTCGCGGTACGCCCGACGATGCAGGGCGCCGGCATCGGCAAGGCCGTGATGCGCGAAGCGGAAAACCTCGTGCGCAACGAATACGGCCTGGACACGATCCGGATGACCGTGATCGACGTGCGCGAGGAATTGATGGCCTACTACGAACGGCGCGGTTATCGCCGCACCGGTATCAAGAAGCCGTTCCCCTACGGCGAAGAACGCTTCGGCCTGCCGCGCCGCGGCGACCTGCGATTCGAAATCCTGGAAAAACCGCTGTAAGGAGCAAGCCGTGAGCGATGACTGGAAAGTGCTGTGTTCCACCGCGGAAGTGTTGCCGGGCGAAATGCTCGGCGTGTTCCTCGACGACGAAGCCCTGCTCGTGGTCAACCACGATGGCGACTTCTACGTGATCCAGGACCAGTGCACCCACGATGCCTACGAGCTTTCCAGCGGCCGCTACGAGCCTGAAACCTTCAGCGTCGAATGCATCTACCACGGCGCCAAATTCGACGTCCGCACCGGCGAGGCCCTGTGCCCGCCCGCCTACTCGCCCGTGCGGAAGTTCCCGGTGAAGGTCGAGGACGGGTTGGTTTACGTCCAGATTGACGGGTAATCGGCGAGCGCCGTCACGATCGGCGCGGAAGTGCGCGGTTGGCCCCCAAAGCTCGCATCCGTATCACGCAATGCCTTTGCTCCATCAGGGCGGCATCACTCCATTGGATGATCGCCGTGAGGACGGTTGATTCCGACACGGATGTGGCGCAGCGCTGGGATGAGTTGGCCGGCTGGCAGCGTGGCGTGCTCGGGCTTTTGATCGTTGTGGTCGCGCTGTTCGTTTTCATGGGCGCGATGATTCTCGTGTCGGCGGTTTGACGGGCCGGCATTTTTGTCGGCATCCAAGCCCGGAAGGCTTGTCGTGATCGCGCTTATTCCACCGCGTCGGGCCGGGCGAGCGTGCAAACCTCGTAACCCTCCAGCCTTTCGCAATGCGCATGGCGATGGTTCGCATGGAAGCGATCGCGCCAGTTTTCTCCGATGACATAAACCGCATCGTCGGCCAGCGTTCCGTTCGCAGTGGAGGTTTCGAGACGGTGGCAATAGCGCGCGGCTTTGCGGGTATTCCAGCGCGCCAGATAGGCGGTGTTGACGGTGAGGCGGTGTCGCATGACGGCGGCGGCAGCTGCACGAGGTGGCGGCGGCCGTCGATCAGTGTTCCCCAGCGTGGATCTTTCAGCGCGACATCGGGCGGCGTGGTGATCCGTGTCCGTGCGAAGTGGTGGTGTATCGGTTGGGCTTCCCACATCTGCGCGGCGATGACGGCGATCAGGATCAGTGTCGCGGCACGCGGCCAGATCGCGGTGAGGCGCCACAGCGCCAGAACCATCACGGCGTAGTAGGCGATCCAGATGAAACGGCCGGAGCTGCGGAACACGCCGAGCAGCGGGTTCTGCAACGGCCAGTCGATCAGCGTCAGCTCGCCGATGCGCACCACGCTGCTGACCGCGAACACGAAACTGCCGAGGCACAGCAGGAGCAGCGGCCAGTCCATGCGCGGCGCACCAGCGCCGCAGCGAATGCGGCGAGCAGGATCAGCCAGCCGCCGAGGCCGGGCCAGGCGAAGCCTTCGTGTTGTCCTTCGGCGCGCGGCAAGGCCGGCAGAAGGTGTGAATAGCCGGCGGAATCGAACGGCGCGAGAAGGTTCATGCTGAAACGGCCGAACGGCACGCCGCCATCGCCGGCGCTGCCGTGACCGAAAGCCGACGGCTTTCCAGTCGGGTGCAGGATCAGCGCCGTGTCGACGGCCAGCAACACGCAAAGCAGGTGCCAAGCGATCAGCGGCAGCCGCGAAGGTCTGTCGGAACGGGCCATGTCGGTCATGGGCAAGTGGGAAGGAAACGCGGAGTGCCGCGCGGCGCGCATTGCCATTCAGGACGGATCAAACGTGCGCCTTCGACAGGGAGTTTCGATGTCGGTTCCTGGTCGTCGGAAAAACGAAGCGCCGTTTCAGCCTTCGCCGAGCGCTTCCAGCACTGCTTCGCCGTAACGCGCCAGTTTCGCCGCGCCGACGCCTTTGACCTGCGCCAATTCTTCCAGCTCGGTCGGCGCGTATTCGGCGATGGCGCGCAGTTGCGCGTCGTGGAAGATCACGTACGGCGGCACGTTCTGTTCCTTCGCCAATTGCGCGCGCAGCTGCCGCAGTGCCTGGAAACGATCCTCGGCCGCAGGCGAGCTGAAAGGCTCGACGCTGCGATAGCTGGGGCTTCCCTTGGCGGATTTCGTGCCGCGTGCGCTGCGGCTCGTGGCGATGTCGCGGCGCAGCCGCAACGTGGTTTCGCCACGCAGCACCGGACGCGCGGCATCGGTCAGTCGCAAAGCGCCATGGCCTTGCACATCGACGTCGATCAGGCCGTGCGCGGCCAATTGCCGGAACACGCTGCGCCACGTCAGCGCGTCCATGTCGCGGCCGATGCCGAAGGTGGAAAGGCGGTCGTGGCCGAACTGCGCGATGCGGGCGTTGTCCGCGCCGCGCAGCACGTCGATCACGTAGTTCACGCCGAAGCGCTGGCCGGTGCGGTAGATGCAGGACAGCGCCTTCTGCGCGGCCAGCGTGCCGTCGAAGGTTTCCGGTGGATCGAGGCAGTTGTCGCAGTTGCCGCACGGTTGTTCGAGCTTCTCGCCGAAGTTCGCGAGCAGTACCTGGCGGCGGCAGCGCGTGGCTTCGCAGTAGCCGAGCAGCGCGTCGAGCTTGCGTCGTTCCAGCGTCTTGCGTTCCTCCGTGGCTTCGCCCTGTTCGATCATCTCCTTGAGCGTGACCAGATCGGCGAGGCCGTAGCACATCCACGCTTCCGCAGCGTCGCCGTCGCGTCCGGCGCGGCCGGTTTCCTGGTAATAGCCCTCGATCGATTTCGGCAGGTCGAGATGCGCGACGAAACGCACGTCGGGCTTGTCGATGCCCATGCCGAAGGCGATCGTCGCGCACATCACGATACCTTCCTCGCGCAGGAAGCGGCGCTGGTGATAGGCGCGGATGCCGGCTTCGAGGCCGGCGTGGTAGGGCAGGGCGTTGATGCCTTGTTCGGAAAGGAAGCGCGCGGTGTCCTCGACCTTCTTGCGCGACAGGCAATAGACGATGCCGGATTCGCCTTCGTGGTTCTCGAGGAAGGCGAGCAATTGCCGCTTCGGGTTGTCCTTTTGCACCACGGTGTAGCGGATGTTGGGACGGTCGAAGGAGCTGACGAACCATTCCGCGTCGGTCAGCGCGAGGCGTTCGGCGATTTCCGTGCGCGTCGGCGCGTCCGCGGTGGCGGTCAGCGCGATGCGTGGCACGTGCGGCCAGCGCGAATGCAGCACGTCGAGCTGGCGGTATTCGGGCCGGAAATCGTGGCCCCACTGTGAGACACAGTGAGCTTCGTCGATCGCGAACAGGGCCAGTTCGCTGCGGTCGAGCAGGTCGAGGAAGCGCGGCGTCAGCAGACGTTCGGGCGCGACGTAGAGCAGGTCGAGTTCGCCATCGACGAGTTTCCGTTCCACCGCGAAGGCTTCGCCCGCTTCGAGCGAGGAATTCAGGCACGCGGCGCGCACGCCGAGCTGGCGCAGGGTTTCGACCTGGTCCTGCATCAGCGCGATCAAGGGCGAAACCACGATGCCGACGCCGTGGCGCAGCAGCGAAGGAATCTGGTAGCAGAGCGATTTGCCGCCGCCGGTTGGCATCAGGACGAGGCAGTCGCCACCTTGGGCGAGGCGTTCGACGATGGCTTGCTGCGGACCGCGGAAGGCGTCGTAGCCGAAGACGCGCTTGAGGACTTGCTGGGGTGTTTCGAGCATCGCGGAAGATTACCGGATGTGCCCTGCATCACGCCGAACATGACGCATGGCACAAGAGGCGGGGTCCGCAAGTTTCGTAAAATCCCGAGGTTGTGTTGCAGCCTGCCGATTGCACTGTTCCCGAGGGGAACCTTTGCCACGGCACGACGCCTAATCGTCTTCTCGTTCCACCGTGCAAGGATGAACCGCATGTCCCGATGCCTTTCCGCTCTGGCTTCCCCGGCGTTGGCCGCGCTTTTGCTGATGGCGTCGCTTACCGCTTGCAAGGACGGGGCAAAGCAGGGCGCGGGCGGTCCGCCGCCGCCGCCGCTGGTTGTGGTCGGCACGGTGCAGGACGCCGCGTGGCAGGACGAGATCGAGGCCTTGGGCACGGCCCGCGCCAACGAATCGGTCACGCTGACCGCGAAAGTCACCGAGGTCGTGACGCGGGTGAACTTCGAGGACGGCGACATCGTCGAGGCCGGCGCGGTGCTGGTGGATCTTTCCGGGCAGGCGCAGGGCGCGCAGTTGCAGGAAGCGCAGGCCGCGTACAAGGAAGCCCTGCAGCAATACGAGCGCCAGGCGGAACTGGTGAAGAAGGGCACGATCGCACGCAGCATGCTCGACACGCAGATCGCCACCCGCGACGCCGCCAAGGCGCGCGCCGATGCGATCCGCGCGCAGCTCGCCGACCGCGTCATCACCGCGCCGTTCGCCGGCGTGCTCGGTTTCCGCCAGGTCAGCCCGGGCGCGCTGGTGACGCCGGGAACCCGGATCGCCACGCTCGACGACATCGCCACGATCAAGCTCGACTTCACCGTGCCGGAAGCCTTCATCGGCCAGATCGCCGTGGGGCAGTCGATCAAGGCGCGCAGCGCGGCGTGGCCTGGGCGCGATTTCGTCGGTGTGGTCCGCGCCGTGGATTCGCGCGTCGATCCGGCAACCCGCGCGGTGACGGTGCGCGCCGAGATCCCGAATCCGGACATGGCGCTGCGTCCGGGCATGCTGCTGACGGTGCGCCTGATGCGGCCGGAACGGCACACGCTGGTGGTGCCGGAAATCGCGGTGGTGCAGGTCGGCACGCAGTCGTACCTGTTCCGCGTCAAGGAAGACGATACCGTGGAGCAGGTCAAGGTGAAGCTCGGCGCGCGTCGCCGCGGTGAAGTGGAAATCCTCGAAGGCGTCGCGGAAGGCGAGCGCATCGTGGTCGAAGGCACGCAGAAGGTGCGCGCCGGCGGCAAGATCAAGTCCGCGCCGCCCGCAACCCAAGACGCCGCGTAAGCCGCTCCGGAGATCGCCCACATGATGATTTCCGATCTTTCCATCCGTCGCCCGGTACTCGCGGCGGTGATGAGCCTGTTGTTGATCGCGCTCGGCGTGATGGCCTTCACGCGCCTGACGCTGCGCGAACTGCCGGCGATCGATCCGCCGATCGTGTCGGTGCAGGTGCGCTATCCGGGCGCATCGGCGGCCGTGGTCGAGACCCGCATCACGCAGATCCTGGAGGATGCGGTCAGCGGCATCGAGGGCGTGGACATGCTCGAATCGCGCAGCGCCAACGGCCGCGCCAGCCTGACCATCGAGTTCTCGCTGAGCCGCGACATCGAAGCTGCTGCCAACGACGTGCGCGATGCCGTGAGCCGCGTGATGGACCGCCTGCCGGATGAAGCCGATGCGCCGGAAATCGCCAAGGTCGAAGCCGACGCCGATCCGATCATGTGGCTCAACATGGCCTCCACCCGGATGGACACGCTGGAGCTTTCCGACTACGCCGACCGTTACGTCGTGGACCGGCTCTCGGCGCTCGACGGCGTGTCGCAGGTACGCATCAGCGGCGAGCAGAAATACGCGATGCGCATCTGGCTGGATCGCGAGAAGCTTGCCGCGCACGGGCTCACGGTGTCGGACGTGGAATCGGTGCTGCGACGCGAGAACGTGGAGCTGCCGGCGGGCCGCATCGAATCCCAGGACCGCGATTTCATCCTGCGCATGCAGCGCGCCTATCTCGCGCCCGCCGACTTCGGCGCGCTGGTGCTGAAGAAGGGCGAGGACGGCCATCTGCTGCGCCTGGCCGACGTGGCGAAGGTGGAACGCGCCTCGAACGAGCGGCGCGCCTACTTCCAGAGCAACGGTGTGCCGAACATGGGCATGGGCATCGTCAAGACGTCGACCGCCAACGCGCTGGACGTGGCGCGCGCGGTGAAGGAAGAGGCCGAGCGCATCCAGCAGGGCTTGCCGGAAGGCACGCGGATCTTCGTCGCCTACGACAGCACCGTGTTCATCGACGCCTCGGTGTCGCGCGTCTACCACACGCTGGCCGAGGCCATGGTGCTGGTGCTGGTGGTGATCTACCTGTTCCTCGGCAGTTTCCGCGCCGCGCTGATTCCCGCGGTGACGGTGCCGGTGTGTCTCGTGGCCGCGTTCATCGCGCTGTACGCGTTCGGATTCTCGATCAACCTGCTGACCTTGCTGGCGCTGGTGTTGTGCATCGGCCTGGTCGTCGACGATGCCATCGTGGTGCTGGAAAACATCCAGCGCCGTGCCGATCTCGGCGAGCCGCCGCTGGTCGCGGCTGCGCGCGGCACGCGGCAGGTCGGCTTCGCGGTGATCGCGACGACCGCCGTGCTGGTCGCGGTGTTCCTGCCCGTCGGTTTCATGGAAGGCAACACGGGACGCCTGTTCCGCGAGCTGTCGGTTGCGCTCGCCGCCGCCGTGGCGATTTCCGCGTTCGTGGCGCTGACCTTGACGCCGATGATGTCCTCGAAGCTGGTGAAACCGCACCAAGGCCAGGGACATGGCGTGAACGGTTGGCTCAACCGCGGCTTCAAGCGTATCGAGTCCGCCTATCGCAAGCAGGTGGAGCGCTCCAGCAGGATGCCGTGGCTGTTCGCCGTGCTGGTGCTGCTGGCCGTGGGCGCGATCTGGGGATTGATGAAGAAGGTCCCGAGCGAACTGGCGCCGCCGGAAGACCGCGGCTCGTTCTTCGTGATGGTGCAGGGGCCGGAAGGCGCCGGCTTCGATTACACGGTCGAGCAGATCCGCAAGGTCGAAAGCATCTTCGCAAAGCACCTGGACGAGGATGGCCCGATCGAGCGCGCCAACGCGCGCGTGCCGGGCGGCTTCGGCGCTTCCGAGGAAATGCACACCGGCCAGGTGATCGTGTTCCTCAAGGATTGGGACAAGCGCACCCAGACCACCGCGGAAGTGGTGGATCAACTGCGCGCAGAGCTGGCGCAGATTCCGCAGGTGCGCGCGTTGCCGTCGGTGCGTACCGGCCTGACGCGCAGCCGCGGCCAGTCGTACCAGCTCGTGCTGGGCGGTCCGGATTACGCCGAGCTGGTGCAATGGCGCGACCGCATGCTGGCGCGGATCGAACAGAATCCCGGACTGTACGCGGCCGACTCGGACTACAAGGAAACCCGTCCGCAGATCCGCGTACAGATCGACCGCGCGCGCGCGGCGGACCTGGGCGTTTCGGTGCAGGAAATCGGCCAGACGCTGGAAACCATGATGGGCAGCCGCCGCGTCACCACCTACGTGGAAGACGGGCAGGAGTACGACGTGGTGTTGCAGGCCCAAGCCGAAAGCCGGACCTCGCCGTCCGACCTGCAGAACCTCTACCTGCGTTCGCGCAGCGGCGAACTGGTGCCGCTGTCTAGCATGGTGACGCTCAGCGAGCTGGCCGAGCCGGGCACGCTGAACCGCTTCAACCGGCTGCGCGCGATCACGATTTCCGCCGGTATCGCGCCGGGCTACACGCTCGGCGAGGCGCTGGAGTGGACTAGGCAGGTGGTGAAGGAAGAGCTGCCGGAAGTCGCGCAGATCGACTACAAGGGCGAGTCGCGCGAATACCAGCAGGCCGGCGGCGCGGTGATCTTCACCTTTGCGATGGCGCTGCTGATCGTCTATCTGGTGTTGGCGGCGCAGTTCGAAAGCTTCATCCACCCGCTGGTCATCATGCTGACCGTGCCGCTGGCGGTGCTCGGCGCGCTGATCGGATTGTGGGTCACGGGCGGTTCGCTCAACCTGTTCTCGCAGATCGGCATCGTGATGCTGGTCGGCCTGGCGGCGAAGAACGGCATCCTGATCGTCGAGTTCGCGAACCAGTTGCGGGATGAAGGCTATTCCGTGGCCGATGCGATCGCCGAATCGGCGGCGGTGCGCCTGCGCCCGATCCTGATGACCTCGATCGCGACCGTCGTCGGCGCGGTTCCGCTGGTGGTCGCGGGCGGTCCGGGCTCGGCCAGCCGCGCCACCATCGGCGTGGTCGTGATCTTCGGCGTGTCGTTCTCCACGTTGCTGTCGCTGTACGTCGTGCCGGCGTTCTATCGCCTGCTCGCGCCGTACACGCGTTCGCCCGAAGCGTTGGCGCGGACACTGGAAAAGCTCGAGGCCGAAGTCCCGCCGGTCGGCGGGCATGCCTGAGGTCGGCGGTTCCGGCGAATCCGGTCAGGTCGCGAGCACGATGTGCCCGTCGCGCAGCGCGATGGGCACTTCGGCCAGCGATTGGCCGCGGCACGGGCCCGTGACGCATTGACCGTCGGGTATCGAGAAGCACGCGCCATGCACGGCGCAGATGAGGTAGCCGTCTTCGACGATGAAGCGGCCGGGCGCGAGATCCAGTGGCCGGCCGGCATGCGGGCAGATGTTGCGGAAAGCACGGACCGTGTCGCCGCGCTTGAGCAGCAGCACCGAAGACGGATGGCCGTCGAGGTTGGCCTGTGTTTCGCTGACGCCTTCGGCGAGCGTCGGCAGCGTGCCGAGAACCTGAACGTCAACGGGGGATGAAGCGGAATCGGATGTCACTTGTGTGGCCTTCGGTGGTCTTCGATACTGGTTTTTCGCGCCTTTCGCGAAAGGTTTCAAGCGCCAAGGAGTTCGACATGCGCCCATTTCTCTTCTCCCTGCGTACGCCGCGCAATCCGCTGGCGAAATTCGCCCTCGGTTTGATGGGCGTGTTGCTCGTCGGGCTGACGGCGGTGCTGGGTCTCGTTGCCGGCGCAGCCTTGTTGCTGGGCTTGGGCGCCAAGCGGCTGTTCGGAGGCGCAAAGCCCGTCCGCAGCACGGCGCAGCCGGCGGATCCCGACGTCATCGAGGGCGAGTTTTCGGTCGTCGAGAAGCCGCGCCAGACCTTGGGCACGAACTGATCCGCCAACTGTTCCGGCGGCGAACGCCGGAGAATCAAAGTTCCTGGCGGTACTGCACGTAGGGCGTGCGACCGCCCGGCGCTTCCAGCGACGGCAATTCGGACATCGGCCAGTGTTCGGTCTTGGCGCCCTCGTTCAACAGGTCGCGCGCGCCGAAGCTGAAGATGCCGTGCCACGGCGTCCGCCACGAGAAACCGAGGTCGAGGCCGGAAATCCGTTCGCCCGAAGACGGCAATTCGATCAGCCGCGCCCGGACTTGGCTGGAAAAACCGCCGATGCCGAGGCCGAGCGTGACCTGCGCGGTGTCCCAGCGCAGCGGTTCGATGCTGGCGGCGCCGATACCGATGCCCGACCAGCGTTGCGTGCCGAGTTCGCCGTCGAGCGAGAACCAGCGGCCTTTGCCCAGATCGAACTGGCTGCCGAGCGACAGCTGCCGCGATTCCAGGCGCGAGCCGTTCAATGCGGCGCTTTCCAGCACCGGGGCGTTCCACATCAGGCGGTTCATCGCTTGGGCGCCCAGCAGTGGAAGGTCTGCCAGCGTGGCCTGCACCGCATCGCCGCCATCGACGTCGAGCCAGGACAAACCGAAGTTGAGGTCGAGTCCACCTTCGGCGGATTGCCATTGCAGGCCGAAATCCACGGCCGGCGCAGCGCTGCGCGGCAGCATGGAATCCATGTCCATCGCCGCCAGCAGGCACTGGTCGCCGAACACCCACGGCGCGGCGACGAAGCCGGTTGCGCCGTCGCACAGCAAGGCCAGTCCGGCGTTCGGGTCGAGCCGCACGCTGGTGGTGACGTTGGAGCCGTTGGCCAGTTCCATGCGCAGGCCGGAGCCGAACGCAGGCAGCGCATTCACGCCCAGCACGCTGTCCAGCGGCGTGCGATCGAGCGGCGCGCTGAAGTCGCGGGCCGGTTCGATCAGCAGCAGTGCCTCGAAACGGCCGCTGGCGTTGTTCCACACCGGCAGCACGCGGGTTTCGTCTTCCTCGTGCAGTACCGGCAGCGGAGCCGTCTCGGACGCACTCGCGCACCACGACAGCGCCAAGGCAAGGCCCAGCGACAAAGCGGTGAGTGCGAGCGGATTGCGGGAAGGCATGCCGATGCGACCTTCGATGTTCTCGGAAGTTCCTGTCCCGGGAAGCGGGAAAGACGTCGCGATTATCGCATTTTTACATTTTTCAAACAATTGGACCGGCATCGGCAGGAGTGGCGCTGCCGTTGTCGATGAAAGCGACAGAAAATCGAAGAAAAATCGCGTTCTAGGGGAGAAATCGGGTGGACTTGTTGCGGGCTTTCCTGACACTATCCTGACTCGCGACGGAACAAGGGGAGCCGTCGGCTTTCCGTCGCGACGTCAGGTGGCGTGGAGCAGCGGTCGTGCGCGGGGCGCGTGCGGTCGTTTGGATGCGTTACTCGTACGGGAGCCGGATGTGGGATTGAGCGAGGGCTGCGTGGAGCCTGAAACAGCCGCAAGGCCGGACGCCGGGTCGTCCGAAGTGCTTCGTTCGGAGCTTTTGCTCACGGGCAACCGTGCGGCGTCGCTGTTGTCGTCCATGCTGTCGTGGGCCTCCGTGCGTTTCGGCGTGATCGGACTCGACCTGTTCGTGCCGGGCGAAACCGGGCTGCATCTGGTGGCGAGCGCGGGACAGCGTTCGCCGGAGCATTCGGGGCGCGCCGCTTCCGATGCGATGAGCGGCCAGCCGCGCGATCCGGATGCATGCTGGCAAGGCTGGCGGCTGGTTTCCGGCCAGCAGACGCTCGGTGCGTTGGCCGTGGGCTTCGCGGAACCGCCGGGCGTGCCGCATCACGACATGAACGAGGCGGTGCGGCTGCTGGCGCAGCGCCTGCCCGCCGCGCTGGAACTGGAGCGGCTCTATCTGGCGATGTCGCGGCTGGCCGAAGCCGAGCGCCTGCAACGCGCGCTCTACGCCATCGCCGACCTTGCTTCGGGCGACCGCGAAACCGACGACGTGCTGGCTTCGATCCATTCGATCGTGGCCGGTCTGATGTACGCGGAAAACTTCTTCATCGCGCTGTACGACCGCGAGAGCCAGACGCTCACGATGCCGTATTTCCGGGATGTCAGCGACGAGGAGCCGCCGGCGCCGAACACGCCGTATCCGGTGTCGCAATGGGAAGGCTCGCTGACGCTGCACATGATCCGCACCGGCCAGGCCATGATGGGGCCATCGGCCGATCTGCAACGCGAAAACGGCCTGCCCGCGGTTGGCCACGGTCCGGCAAGCGCGGACTGGCTGGGCGTGCCGCTCCTGCATGGACAGGAAGTGATGGGCGCGATCGTGGTGCAGAGCTACGACGGCCGTCGCTACACGGACAAGGAGCGCACGCTGCTGAACTTCGTCGCGCAGCACATCGCCACCGCGCTGGAGCGCCTCCGGGCGCACGATGAACTGGAGCGTCGCGTGCAAAGCCGCACCGAGGAACTGGAAGCCGCCAACCTTGCGCTACGCGCCGAGATCGAGGAGCGCGAGCGCGCCGAACGGATGCAGGCCGCGTTGTTCCGCATCGCGGAGCTCGGTTCCACCGCGGGCAGCATGGTGGATTTCTATGCCGCGATCCACGCCCTCGTCGGCGAGCTGCTGTTCGCGCGCAATTTCTATATCGCGCTGTTGTCGCCCGACGGCGAGCGGCTGGATTTCCCGTATTCGGTCGACGAATACGACGCCCGCCGCGCCTCGCGCAAGCTGACGCGCGGCCTGACCGAATACGTGCTGCGCGAAAGCCGCGCCACGCTGGCCGACAGCAATCGCATACGACAACTGGAGCAGGCCGGGGAAGTGCAGTCGCACGGGACGCGCGCCAAGGTCTGGCTCGGCGTGCCGCTGATCTGCGACGACCGCACCGTCGGTGTGCTTGCGGTGCAGAGCTACGACGAGGAACACACCTACGGCCAGCGCGACCAGGACCTGCTGACCTTCGTTTCGTACCACATCGCCAACGCGCTGGAACGCAAGCGCGCCGCCGATTCGCTGCGAGAGGCCAATGCCGCGCTGGAGCAGCGCGTGGTCGAGCGCACCGAGGCCTTGGCCGCGATCAACGAAGAGCTGCGCGGCCAGATCGCCGAGCGCGAGCGCGCCGAACGCCGCCTGCGCCACGCCGCCTTGCACGACGCGCTCACCGGCTTGCCGAACCGTGCGCTGCTGCTGGAAAAGATGGGCGAGGCGCTGGAACGTTTCCGACGCGACGCTTCCACCGGCTTCGCGGTGCTGTTCCTCGATCTGGATCGTTTCAAGGTCGTCAACGATTCGGTCGGGCATCTGGTCGGCGACGAATTGCTGAAGGCCGCCGGCGCGCGCATTCGCGCCCAGGTTCCGCCCGGTGCGACCGTGGCGCGGCTCGGCGGCGACGAGTTCTGCGTGCTGCTGGAACCGCTGCGCGACCAGACCGAGGCGACGCAAGCGGCGGAGCGCATCATCCGTTCGCTGGAAGAGCCGATCCGGATCGCGGGCAAGGACATCTACAGCTCCACCAGCATCGGCATCGCCTTCGCGGGGGCGCATTACCGCACTCCGGAAGAACTGCTGCGCGACGCCGATGTCGCGCTGTATCGCGCCAAGGCGCAAGGCCGCCGGCGCTATGAGGAGTTCGACGAGCCGCTGCGGCAGGAAGCACTGCGCCAGCTGGATCTGGAAGGCAACCTGCGCCGCGCCTTGTTGCGTCGCGAGTTCGAACCGGTGTTCCAGCCGATCTTCAGCCTCAAGGATCGGCACGTGATGGGCTACGAGTCGCTGTTGCGCTGGCGCCATCCGCAATTGGGCTTGCTGGCGCCGAGCGACTTCCTTGCGCAGGCCGAGGAGTCGGGCATCGCGGAAGCGATCGACTGGCAGGTGTACGAACTGGCTTTCGCGCAGGCGCACCGCTTGATCGGCCGCAACGCCTACCTGGGCATCAACGTCGGCGCGCGCCATCTGCGTTCGGCGGGATTCATCGACGAGCTGCTGGCGTGCCTGGATCGCAACGGCTTGCCGCCGTCGCGGCTGCGCATCGAAATGACCGAGCGCGCGCTGATGGAGGATCCCGTCCAGGCGCGCGCGGTGCTCGAACGCCTCAACGGTTACGGCATCCACATCGCACTGGACGATTTCGGCACCGGCTATTCCTCACTCAGCTACCTGCACCAGTTCCCGCTGCAGGCGCTCAAGATCGATCGTTCCTTCGTGCACCCGATCGGCGCCGTCGCGCCGAGCAACGTGTTGTCGCTGTTGAACGCGATCCACGCGCTCGGTGCTTCGCTTGGTTTGGAGTTGATCGCCGAAGGCATCGAAACCGAGGCTCAGCTCGAGTTGCTGACGAACCTCGGCTGCAACGGTGGCCAAGGCTTCCTGCTGGGCCGGCCTGCTTCGGTGGAGGAGCTGCACGCACGCGGGCAGCTCGCCGAGTAATCCGCTTACTGCGCCCTGTTCGGCATGGCGTTCACACCCTGCTCGAACAACTGCGTCAGGTCGATCCGGTCGAACTTGTAGCGGCGGTTGCAGAACTCGCAGGTCACTTCCACCGCATCGTCCTGCAAGGCCGCGAAGGCTTCGTCTCGGCCGATGCCTTCGAGCATGCCGGCAACGCGCTCGCGCGAGCAGGTGCAGGAGAATCGCACCGACTGCTCGGCCAGGAGGCGCACGCCGTCCTCGTGGAACAAGCGATGCAGCAGCGTTTCGGCGGGCAGCGTGAAGAGCTCGTCGTCGCGCACGGTGGCGAGGAAATGGCCGCAGCGGGTGATGCCGTCCGGATCGGCGTCCGAACCGGGCAGGGTCTGCAGCAGGATGCCGGCGGCCTGATTGCCGGAAACCTTCAGCAGCAATCGCGTCGGCAACTGTTCGGAGCGCTCGAAGTATTGCTCCAGCGCCTGCGCGAGACTGCCCGCGTGCAGGTCCACCAGGCCTTGGTAGCGCGTGGGTTCATCGTCGCCGGGCTGTTGCGATTCCAGCGTGATGGCCAGCAGCGCGTCCTGCCCGAAATTCGCCGGCGTGAGGATTTCCGGCAGCGGGTCCTGCCAGTGGGCGAGGCCGCGCAGCAGGCCCGGCGCGCGGTATTCGGCCAGCAGGATCCGCAATGCGCCGCGACCGCGGGCCTGCAGCGAAAGCCGGCCGTCGATCTTGGTATGGCTGCCCAGCAGCGCCGATGCCGCAAGTGCTTCGCCGAGCAGGGAGGCGACGTTGTCCGGATACTCGGCGGACTGCTTCACCTGCGTCCAGCTGGCCGAAAGGCGCACCAGCGCGCCGCGCACGGAAGCGCCGTCGATGATGAAACGGTGGACGACATCGTCGTGGAGCGCGGGTTCTGACATGGCAACGGTCTCGTGGATGGGCGCGTCACTATGGTTGCGGCGCGGCGCCGCTTCAAGGGCGGGACGCGGTGAGTTGGCCGCGACGGCGCGGTAACATGCCCGGCCCCGTGGGTTCCGTTCATTTCGAAAACACCATCGTCACCATGTCGCAGCCATCGCGCCCAAGCCTCACCGTCGTCGTTCCCGCCTACAACGAGTCGGCGGTGCTGCGCGAATTCAACGCGCGACTGATGGCGGTGTTCGGGACGATGGACGTGGATGCGTCGGTGCTCTACGTCGACGACGGCAGCTGCGACGACACCTGGGCGATCATCGAATCGCTGGCTGCAGGCGATGGACGCGTCGCCGGATTGAAGCTGTCGCGCAATTTCGGCAAGGAAGCAGCGATGACGGCAGGGCTGGACCAGGTCGATGCCGACGCGGTGATGGTGATCGATGCCGATCTGCAGGATCCGCCGGAACTGATCCCGCAGTTCATGGACAAGTGGCGCGAAGGCTACGACGTGGTTTACGGGCAACGGCTCGAACGCGACGGCGAATCGGCCGTGAAGCGCGCCACGGCGGCGGCGTTCTATCGTGTGATGCAGCGGCTTTCGCATACGCCGATTCCACCCGATACCGGCGACTTCCGCCTGATGTCGCGCCGCGCGCTGGAGGCGCTGCGCGGGCTGCGGGAGCGCCAGCGCTTCATGAAAGGCCTGTTCGCCTGGGTCGGGTTCCGCCAGTTCGCGTTTCCCTATCGCCGCGAGCGCCGCCATGCCGGCGTCAGCAAGTTCAACTACTGGAAGTTGTGGAACTTCGCGCTGGAAGGCATCACGTCTTTCTCCACCTTGCCGCTGCGGTTTGCCACGTACGTGGGCCTGCTCACCGCATTGGTGGCGTTCGGTTTCGGCGTGTGGATCGTCGCCAAGACGCTGTTGTTCGGGAATCCCGTTGCCGGTTATCCGTCGTTGATGACGGTCATGCTGTTCCTCGGCGGCATGCAAATGATGGCGTTGGGCGTGATCGGCGAATACCTTGGCCGCTTGTATGTGGAGACCAAGGCGCGGCCCTTGTATCTGGTCGACCAGTGGCATCCGGCGCGGACGGGGACCGTGGCCGTGGCGACGGTCGGTGGCCTGGAACCAGTCGTTGCCGTTTCGAAATGAAGCAGAAACTTGAACGGTTGCTGTCCCGGTTTGGCGCCCGTGTCAAGGCGCAAATTGCTTCCAACGCATTGAGTTTGCACGGAATTGATCCCGAGGACGTGGAGCAGGAGGTGCGCATCCGGCTGTGGAAGGCGCTGGAGCGTGACCCAAACGCGGACTTCCCTGCGTCTTATATCCAGCGTGTCGTCGTCACCGTGATGGTGGATGCGGTGCGGCGGGCCCAGGTCCGGGCCGCCGAATCGCTGCCGGAATCGGATGGCGTCGACGTGCGGCACGAATGGCATTCGACCGCGCCATCGCCGGATTCAGCGGCGTTGGAGCGGCAGAAGGTCGAAGCGGTGGCGGCTTGCATCGAGCAACTGCCAGCGCGGCGGCGGCGGCCCTTGCAGTTGTATCTGCAAGGTTTCGGTTTGCAGGAAGTGGCGGACATCAGCGGTTTGACGCTGGACGCGGCCCGCAAGCTGATCTACCGCGGCCTGGACGAAGTCAAGGCGCGGTTGGCCGTGATGGGCGTGGAGGACTAGCAAATGAACGAACAGGACATCGCAAAACTTTTCCGGCAACACGCGGCGCAAGCACGCGGAGCGGACGATGCTGCCTTGATCGACGATGTTTGCGCGGCATTGCGCGCGCATGCCGATCCGGATCGCGACGACGAACCGCTGGATCGCGTGCTGGCCTTGAACGAAGCCGCGGCGATCGCGCGTATCGTCGCGGGCTTGCAGCCGGCCATCACCGAATTGGCCGACGAAGTGGCCATGCTGCGTCGAGAGGACGTCCTCGCCGCGAAGCCGTGGCGTCGGCGCATGCGTCCCGTGTTGGCGCTGGCCGCGGCGGCGAGCCTGTTCGCGGTGGCGGTGATGGTGGCCGGTTTGAATCCCACGAACTTGGATCCGGCGGCGCCGTCCGGTGTGTCGCACTCGGCTTCGCCTGCGGCAGGGAAAGTCGCGCCGGAATACGTGATCTCGACGGTGTCGTTCGAAGCCGACGGCGTGGCCAGTGCGGAATCCTTGCACAGCGGCCGGATATTCCGCGGCGATTTCGATTCCTGATCGGTTCGGAATCCAGCAAAGACGCAAACATGTGGCCGCCTTTGTGCGGCCACATGACTTTTCGCGATCCGTCGTCCATCGGACTGCGTTCTTGCGCGGTATCGGAAAGCGGACGCCGGCGGCTTTCCGGCAAGGCTTACTCCTGCGAGTCGATCAACGCGTCCAGTTGCCTGAGATCGGCGCGTTCTGCGCGGGTGCCGTCGCTGTGCAATGGCGCGATGTGGCGTTGGGCATGCGGCAGCAGCAGCAGCGCGAACGGTACGCCGCCGGCCTCGAACTCCAGCCGTGGCGCATTGATCTCGTGCCGCGCGTCGAAGCGTACGCGGCGGTCGCCGAGCACGAAGTCGATGCGCTGCTCGCGCAGGAAGGCCATCGCGCTTTCGGTATCGTCGACGTAAAGCAGCAGTTCGACCACGCTGTGGCGGTCGGCGCTGCCGTCCAGCACCGCACCGGTGAGTCTGGGCGAGAACGGCGCGAGGAATTCCATCGCTTCGCGCGCGGCGCTGCGGCGTTTGGCCAGTTCCGAAGACTGCGCGTCGCCGCGGAACAGGCGCTGGCGCTCGCGCAGCGCGGCGAGGATGTCCTCGCGATCCGGCCACAGTGCGCGATCGGCTTCGCCGAGTCGATCCGCCACCTTGCGCAACGCGGCGAGCGGATCGTCGATGCCTTGCTCGGACATCAGCTTCGCGGCCAATTGCGCCAGCGTTTCACGGACATGCGAAACGCGCGGAGAAGATCGAGGGCGGCGTGGGGCGCTCATTGGCGGTCGCGATCGGGCCTCAGAAGATGTCGAAGGCTTCCTGTTCGGTCTTTTCACGCGAACCGCCGGTGCTGTAACCGAGGCGGGCCACGTCTTCGGCCTTGAACAGTTCGGAGATCGCGCCCGTGCCCGGCGCGGCCAGTTGCCCGGTCGCGGGGTCGATCAGCGCGGTGACGATGCCGTTCGGCATTTCGGGCTGAACCTGCGGCACGCCTTCGAGCGCCACGCGCATGTAGTCGATCCATACCGGCAGCGCCGCGCGGCCGCCGTATTCGCCATCGCCCAACGTGGTGAAGTCGTCCATGCCGACCCACACGGTGGTGACCAGGTTGCCACCGAAGCCGGAGAACCAAGCGTCGCGATGCTCGTTGGTGGAGCCGGTCTTGCCGCCGATGTCCTCGCGTTCCAGCACCAGCGCCGCGCGGCCGGTGCCGCGCTTCACCACGTCGCGCAGCAGCGAATGGATCAGGAACGCGGTGCGCGCATCGACCGGATGCGGCGCGAGGAAGACGGATGGCGGTCCCATTTCTTCCTGCATCGTGTTGTCCGCGTCCGGATTGCCGAGCGCGAAACCGGAATCGGCGACGGGCACTGCTTGCTGTTCCAGCAATTGCCGGGTGAGGCGCTCGGGACACTTGTGGCAGGCGCGCAAGGGGTGTTCCTGCATCACCGTGACGCCACGCCGATCGACAATGCGCGAGATGAAGTACGGATCGACCAGATAGCCGCCGTTGACGAAGGCGGTGTAGCCGCGCGCCAAGGCCAAGGGCGGCACGGAACTGGTGCCCAGCGCCAGCGAGAGGTTTTCCGGCAGGCTTTCCGGCGTGAAGCCGAAGCCCTGGATGTAGCGCCGCGCGTAACTCGGGCCGATGGCATCGAGCACGCGTACCGAAACCAGGTTGCGCGAAGTCACCATCGCTTCGCGCAGGCGCATCGGGCCGGCGAAGGTGTTGTTGTCGTTCGCCGGTCGCCACGTGTTTCCGCTGCCCTTGTCATGGAACACGACCGGCGCGTCGAGCACGATCGACGCCGGCGTGAAGCCGCGCTCGAACGCCGCGGCATAGACGAAGGGCTTGAAGCTCGATCCGGGCTGGCGCAGCGCCTGTGTGGCGCGGTTGAACTTGTTGAGGCCGAACGAGAAACCGCCGGCCATCGCGACGATCGCGCCGTCTTCGGGCGAGATCGACACGAGCGCGCCCTGTGCCTGCGGAATCTGCGCCAGTTGCCACGTGCCTTCGGCATCGCGCGACAGCCACACGATGTCGCCGCGTTTCAGGACATCGCCAACCTGTCGCGGCGCCGGGCCGCGCGCGCCGGCGGAGATGTATTTCGCCGCCCATTTCATCGAGTCCAGTTCAAGCACGGCTTCCTGTCCGTCGGACAGCGCCAGCGACGCCTGCAGCCTGTCGACCATCGTCACCAGTGCCGGGGTCAAGCCAGCGATCGGCCGATACGCGGACAGCGCCTGCTGCCATTCGCTCGGCGTGGCATCGTCGGAGAGTTCCACGTGCGCCTGTGGACCACGCCAGCCGTGGCGGCGGTCGTAGGTCGCCAGTCCGTTGCGCAACGCTGAGTTGGCGGCATCCTGGGCGCGACTGTCGATCGTCGTGTAGATGCGGTAGCCGCCGGTCAGCGCGTCCGCGCCATAGCGATCCATGGCGCGCTGCCGCACCATTTCCGCCACGTACGAGGCTTCCAGTTCGATCGGCGGCTCATGTGGGAAGGAGCGATCCGGTTCGGCTTGCGCGGTTTTCATCGCTGCTTCGTCGATGAAACCTTCCTCGAACATGCGCTGCAGCACGTAGTTGCGCCGTTCCAGCGCACGCACCGGGTTGATGATCGGATTGCCGGTGGAGGGATGTTTGGGAATCGAAGCCAGCATCGCCGCGTCGGTCAGCGTGAGCTGGTCCATGGTCTTGCCGTAGTAGAACTCGGCCGCCGCGACGATGCCGTAGGCGCGATTCCCGAAGAAACTCTTGTTGAGATAGAGGCCAAGGATCTCGTCCTTGGACAGCTCGCGCTCCATCTTCAATGCCAGCAGCATTTCCGCGAACTTGCGGGTGTAGCTGTATTCGGAACTGAGGAAAAAGGCGCGCGCGACCTGCTGTGTGATGGTCGAGCCACCCGGCACGCGCTTGTCGTCGGTGGTTGCGAGCAGCCATACCGCACGCGTCACGCCGCGCCAATCCACGCCCGGATGTTCGTAGAAACGGGCGTCTTCGGTCGCGATGAAGGCCTGTTTGACGTGTTGCGGCACGGTGGCGATGTCCACCGGGGTCCGCCGGGTTTCGCCGAAAACCGCCATCAGCTTGCCGTCGGCGGAATGGACGCTGAGCGGAACCTGGTACTCCACGTCGCGCAAAGTCTGGACCGAGGGCAGGGTGGGGGCGACCATCCAGACCAGAATGCCCAGCGCTGACGCTCCGAGAACGCCCACCACGATGGTGAGGAGGAAAAGCCACTTCAGGAGGCGTCTAATGCGGAACATTTCGCGGAAATACCAAGGGTTTGCAGAAAAAGTTAAAGAGGAGTATAGAATGCTCGCCGAGGGTCGCGGAGAGGGGCGAAGCACCCGTCGAGGCGGTCAGAATAGCGGGGCTTGGGGGTTGGGGTAAGTCACAGGCTGTTGCAATCCCGTTTAGACTCGGTATTTAATGCGTCAACGCATCATGTGCTCGTAAGGGCCTGTAGGAAGGGGAGAAACCGTGGGGCTGTTCGCTACCAAATCAACACCCCTGATCGGCGTGGACATCAGTTCCACGGCGGTCAAGCTGCTACAGCTGGGCCAATCCGGCGGCCGTTATCGCGTTGAACACTACGCGGTCGAGCCGCTGCCGCCGAATGCTGTCGTCGAGAAGAACATCGTCGAAGTGGAGGCGGTCGGAGAGGCGATCAAGCGCGCACTGGCGCGTTCCGGCTCCCGCACCAAGAACGCCGCCGCCGCAGTGGCGGGTTCGGCCGTGATCACCAAGGTGATCCCGATGCCGGCAAGCCTGAGCGATGAGGAAATGGAAAGTCAGGTGCAGGTCGAGGCCGCACAGTACATTCCGTATCCGATCGACGAAGTCAGCCTCGATTTCGAGGTGATCGGGCCGGTCAAGGACAACCCCGAGCTGGTGCAGGTGCTGCTGGCAGCGTCGCGCAGCGAAAACGTCGAGGTGCGCCAGTCCGCGCTGGAACTGGGCGGGTTGACCTGCAAGGTCATCGACGTGGAGGCCTTCGCGGCCGAGAACTCGTTCAAGCTGATCGCCGATCAGCTTTCGGTGCCGAAAGATGCGTTGGTCGCGCTGGTCGACATCGGCGCCACGATGACCACGCTCAACGTGCTCCGTAACCAGCGCAGCATTTACACCCGCGAGCAGGTTTTCGGCGGTAAGCAGCTCACCGACGAGGTGATGCGCCGCTATGGTCTTTCGTACGAGGAAGCTGGCTTGGCCAAGCGCCAGGGCGGCTTGCCGGAAAGCTATGAGCTGGAAGTGCTGGAGCCGTTCAAGGAGGCGCTGGTGCAGCAGGTCAGCCGCTTGCTCCAGTTCTTCTATGCGGGTTCTGAATTCAATCGCGTCGATCAGATCGTACTCGCCGGTGGCTGTGCGTCGATTCCCGGTATCGCGGAAATGGTCGAGGAACAAATCGGCGTGCTCACGGCGGTGGCCAACCCGCTGGCGAACATGTCGCTGTCTTCCCGCGTGAAGGCGCAGGCGTTGGCACAGGATGCGCCCGCCCTGATGATCGCTTGCGGGCTTGCGTTGAGGAGCTTCGACTGATGTCAAAGATCAACCTCCTCCCGTGGCGCGCCGAGCGTCGCAAGATCCGGCAGAAGCAATTCTTCACTGCCTTGGGAATTTCCGCTGCGGTAGCCGTGCTTGCGGTTATCGGCGTCGTCAAATATTTCGATGCGCTGCTGGAAAACCAGCAGGCGCGCAATGCCTATTTGCAGAACGAGATCAAGATCCTCGACGAGAAAATCAAGGAGATCGAGGCGCTGGATCGCAAGAAGGCCAGCTTGCTGCGACGCAAAGAAGTGATCGAGCAGCTGCAGGCCAGCCGTTCGCAGATGGTGCATCTGTTCGATGAGCTGGTTCGCACGATCCCCGAGGGCGTGCGTTTGGGATCGATCAAGCAGGCTGGCACCCAGATGACGCTGGAAGGTGTGACCCAGTCCAATGCCCGGATTTCTTCCTACATGCGTGCACTGGAAAAATCGGGCTGGATGGCTGACCCCGACCTCAACATCATCAAGGTCCAGGACAAGGTTCAGGAAAAGGGCATGCCTTACCAGTTCGTGCTCAAGGTCAATTTGATCCAGCCCAAGGTCGATGTGGATGAGAGCGGTGCGGCTACCGCGAGTTCGTCGAAAGCGGGAGGTGCGCCATGAGCGGCGGATTCGATCTTCGCAATCTGGACACCAGCAACCCGGGTGGCTGGCCCACCTCCGTCAAGGCTTTTTTTTGCGCAGTGCTGGCGCTGCTGATCATTTTCCTTGGCTGGTACTTGGTGGTCAGCGACAAGCAAACCCAGCTGGAAGGGCTCCAGCGCACGGAGGAGTCGCTCAAGAAGACCTTCGAGGACAAACAGGCGCGTGCCGTGAACCTCGAGCCGCTGAAGCAGCAATTGGCGGAAATGGAATTGATGCTGCAGCAGATGTTGCGCCAATTGCCGGGCAAGACCGAAATGCCCGATCTCATCGTGGATATTTCCCAGACTGCCTTGGCGAGCGGTATCACCAACGAGCTGTTCCAGCCCGAAGGTGAAATCAAGAAGGAGTTCTACGCGGAAAAGCCGATCAAACTGCGTATGGTGGGTACTTACCACCAGTTCGGCGCGTTTGTCAGCGGCGTGGCTTCTCTGCCGCGCGTGGTCATCATGACCATGCACGATATTTCGCTCAAACCGCGCGATGCTAATGCTGGCGTGGGTGGGGTGCTGACGCTCGAGGGCACTATCAAGACGTATCGCTATCTCGAGGAAGATGAGGAAAAGGAACCGGAAAGCCCCGCGGCAGCTGGCGCGAATAAGCGGGCGGGAGGTTGAGATGAAATTGTCTGGAAACTCAACGAATAGCCTTCTGGTTCGCGTGGCGGTTGTTGCTGGCGCGATGTTTTTGACGGCTTGCACGCCGGGAATGAGCGATCTGCAGGCTTATGTGGCCCAGGTCAAGGCGATCCCACCAAAGCCGCTCGAGCCGCTGCCCATCATGCGCACCTTCGAGACTTTCGAATATCAGGCGCAAAACCTCCGCGATCCTTTCAGCAATCCCACGGACGAGCAGGATTCGGTTGCGGGCTCCGTATTGAGGCCTGATCCGGATCGGCCCAAGGAGCCATTGGAATCCTATCCTCTCGATGCTTTGGACATGGTGGGGACGTTGGGCGGACCGGAAAGCATCATTGCGCTGGTCATGGATCCGGATCGGGTGATCCATCGTGTTTTGCCTGGGCAGTACATGGGGCAGAGCGACGGACGTGTGACGGGTGTGTTTGAAGATCGGATCGAGTTGACGGAACTGGTGCCGGACGGCGCTGGCGGCTGGATGGAACGACAAGCCCAAGTGGCGCTGGACGACAATTAGGATTTGGGGAAAGCGAAATGACCTCGACGAAAACGAATCCGCAGGATGTGGCGCCGATGCTCAAGCGTTGCCTTGCCGTGTGTTTTGGCATCGTGCTGCTCGGGCTGGGGCTTTCGGCCCAAGCCAATGAGCTCGAAGAAATCGGCTACGCCACGTCTCCCGATGGCAGCGTCAGGATCGTCCTGCATCTGGCCGAGCCGGCTACGGGCGCCCAAGCGTTCACAACCGCAGATCCGCCGCGCATCGCGGTCGACCTTCCCGATACTTCCAATCGGGTCAAGGACCGTCGCATCGCGATCGGAAATGGCGCCACGAGCGCGGTGAGCGCGGTTGAGGCCGCTGGCCGCACGCGAGTGGTGGTGGATCTGTTCCAAACGGCAAGCTACGACGCCTATGCCGATGGCAACACTTACGTCATCCAGATCGCCGGCGCCAAGGCCGTTTCCGGAACCAATTCCGGCACTGCCGGGCTTGCGGCTGATCCCGCCAAGCGGATCGGTGGCAAGAACATCGCCTTGACCAACATCGACTTCCGTCGGACGCCGGAGGGTGGCGGCAAGATCGTGTTGGATTTCGACTCGGATCAGGCCGAGGTCGACCTGCGTACCGAGGGCCAGAAGATCATTGTCCAGCTGCCCGGCATGGATATTCCGAGCTCGCTCCATCAGAAGCTCGATGTCGTGGATTTCGCAACGCCGGTCCGCACGATTGAAACGGTTTCGGGCGGTGTCCCGAAAATTGTGGCTACCGCTAGCGGTGTGTTCCGGACTGCGGCCTATCAGACGGGTTCCGAATACGTGCTCGAAATCGTTCCGGTTGGGGGCGACAATGGTGTCGTCGCTGCCGGCAAGGGTGGTTCGGGCGGTGCGGAAGAGGGTGATGGCTATACCGGAACGCCGGTGACCTTCAACTTCCAGGATATTCCTGTCCGGCAGGTCCTGCAGCTGATTGCCCAGGAATCCAACCTCAACATCGTTGCTGCGGATTCGGTTGGTGGCAACTTGACTCTGCGCCTGGATCAGGTGCCTTGGGATCAGGCTCTGGATATCGTCCTCCGCGCGAAAGGCCTGGATAAGCGCAAGGATGGGAATGTGGTGTGGGTCGCGCCGCAAGCCGAAATCGCGGCTTACGAAAAGGCGCTGGCAGATGCGCGCATCGCCAACGAACAAGCTGCGCCGCTGATCACCGAATACATCCAGATCAATTACGGCAAGGCTGAAGACATTGCCAAATTGTTGACCGAGGAAAGCAAGACCAATCAACAGCAGGGCGGGCAGCAGGATGGCCAGCAACAACGGGGCTTTCTATCGCAGCGCGGTAGCGTCAGCTTCGACCCGCGCACGAATACGCTGCTGCTGAACGACACTGCCGAAAAGATCGTCGAAATCAAAAAGCTGATCCAGTTGCTTGATCGTCCGGTCGATCAGGTTCTGATCGAGGCTCGGATCGTTATCGCTAACGAGGACTTTGCCCGTGAGCTGGGAGCGCGCTTCGGCGTGAGCGGCGGTCGCCAAGAGGGTTCGACGGTCATGACCACGTCGGGAACGCTGGGCGGCGCTGCGGCGATGACCTCTGCGGCTGGGCGCAACCGATTGAATGGCAACTCTCCGCTGGGCGGGATTGGCGAGGCGCTGATCGGTGGTGTTCTTGATCAGCAGTTGAATGTCAATTTGCCGGTCGCAAATCCGGCCGGCTCGATCGGATTCTCCATCCTCGGTGCGGACTACTTGCTTGACCTGGAGCTTTCCGCGTTGCAGTCGGAGGGGCGTGGCGAGCTGGTGTCCAGCCCGAGGGTCATTACCTCGAACCAGCGCGAGGCGGTAATCAATCAGGGACGTGAAGTCGGATATATCACCGTTTCCGGCGTTGGTGCGAACGCCATGCCGACGGTGAACTTCAAGGAAGCCGTGCTCGAGTTGAAGGTCACGCCGACCATCACCAAGGACGGTCGCGTGTTCCTGGACATCAATGTCAAAAAGGACGAAATCACCGGTTACGTGACGAGTTCGCTGGGCTCGACGCCGGAGTTGGCCAAGCGCCTGATCCAGACCGCAGTGCTGGTGGAAAGCGGACAGACCGTGGTGATCGGTGGCGTGTATGAGTTCAGTAGTCGTGAAGACCTCGCCAAGGTGCCCTTCCTGGGCGACGTGCCGGTGCTTGGCAACCTGTTCCGCAACAAGTCGCGGGAGCGGAGCAAGGCCGAGCTGCTGATCTTCGTCACGCCCAGGATTCTTGCGATCGCCACCGACGGGCATGCGAGCAAGGATTGAGCGGCGCGTCTGATTCGCAAAGTCAGTATCAAATCATCAATAGACAAAATCGCAGGACGCGACCTGGTTAGCGGAGACCACCCATGAAATTCGTATCTCTCGTGAAACATCTTTTGCTGTCAACGGCGATCCTCGTGCTCGCCGCTTGCGGCGGTGGCGGCGGAAGCGGAGAAGATTCCGTCTTCGATCCGCCCGGTATCCGCATCACCGCAACGCCCGGAGCTGGAACGGTGGGCGCGGGTGGTTATCTGGACGTGACGGTTCGTGTTGCGCAGACCAATGGTTCGAACGTGGCTGACGGCACCATCGTCAGCTCCACGGTTTCGCCTGCCGCGAGCGGTACGATTCGTTATGTCAGCGCTGGAAATGTCTCGGATTCCAGCAGTGGCGGTACGGTGGGTGGCAATGCGACCTTCCGTTTCATCGCCGGCACCACGGCGGGATCCGGCACCTTGACCTTCTCCACTGCACAAGCCGGCCGCTCGGTGAGCACTACGGTTGCGGTGACGGTCACCTCGATCAATGAGCGACTCCAGTTGCAGGCGAACAAGCTCCAGCTGCCGCCCAATATCTATGGTGTGGAGCCCTTCTTGGGTTCGCCGTACATGGCCGAAGTCACCATCACCGTCAAGGACGGCAATGGTCAGCCGGTCAATCTGCCGGATGGTGTGCAGGTTTCGTTGAACCCTGTGGATAACACGGGCGGCTTCAGTACCCTGGATGACCCGGAAACGGAAGACGTCAATGAGTTCACGCTCCGTATGGGCCAGGCGCCGGTGGATGTGGTGGCTGGCAAGGCAACGGTTTTCGTGCATTCGCTGGCTTCCGAAGGAACGGCAACGCTGACGGTGACGACGCAGGATCCCGTCACCGGCGTGACCATCGAGAATTCGCTGCAATTCGCCATTGTTTCCGGCGTGCCGCAGACGCCGACCCAGTTGACCCTGCAACAGATCGGTTCGCCTGCCTATGTGCAGGGCTCGGGTGGAAATACCACCACCACCATGGAATCGCGCCTGTTGAACGGCTTGGGCATGGACGTGCCGGATCCGGTGTCGGGCAGCAATGCTTGGAACAACTATCGTCTTGAAATCATCGGCAATGGCGATGGCACGTTGAGCGGCGTCAATGCGGCTGGCCAGACGGTCAGTGGCAAGGCGGTCAATTTGCGCACTTCTGCCGGTATCGGTTACGCCGTGTACACCAGCGGTGAAACCATCGGCACGGTAGTGATGAAGCTCACGGCCGATGCCGCGGACAACAACGTCGACAACGGCATCAGTAGCCCGGTTTCGGTCGAGCGCACCGTTGTGGTTTCCGATGGTCGCCTGTGGGATATCGAAATCACGCAGCCGATCGTCAATGCGCTTCAAGTCAATCCGGTTGATCCGGAGGTTGAAGTGGAATCCGGCACGGTTCCGTCTTCGCCCGATGGCACCTACAGCCTGACGGTCGGCGTGATTGCGACCGACCGCCTCGGCAATCCGGTTCTGCCGGGTACGACGATCCGTTTCGGCCTGATCGACGAACCGCAGCTGACCGGTATCGGCGACTTCCGTTTCGCCGGCGGTGATGGCGATCCGCAGGAAGGTGGCAAGCTGTTCACTGCCCCGATCACGGGTGACTTCATCGACACGAATCCGTATGTCGATGACGAGGTTGGCCCTGGCGACACGCTGGTGATTTTTGGCGAAGAGATCCCGGGTAACCGCGATCTTGAAAGCGCCCGCATCGTCGAGTCCGTCGTCAATGACACCACGCTCCGCGTGACCTATCGCTTCAACCACAACGACGACGACGGCACCACGGAAGACGATGGTGCGGTGCTGCCGTACATCGTGGGTCGCGCGGCAGACGGCAATATCGTTGCCACCGCAACGACCAACGATATCGGCGTTGCACGCACCAAGATGAACTATCCGGTGTCCAAGCTCGGCAAGGTCGTCGTGATCTGGGCGCAGGGCGACGGCATGATCAAGAACGGCTCTCCGGAAACCGTGACCGATGTCGAGTTCGCCTCCTTCGCGGGCGTCTCGCCGGCCCGGCTGTATGTCGTGCCCAACGTGCTGCCGGCCAACACCACGGCGGAAGTCGACGTGTGCGTGACCGACTACCTGAGCATGCCGCTGGGTGGTGTCCCGGTGAGCTTCGCGTTCCAGAGCCTGACCGGAAGCGGATCGGTGGACGGCGTGGCGACGAGCGGCTGGACGGCCAGCCCGACCCAGCCGGGAACCGGCTGCACCACTGCGACGGTCACGACGGGCGGTCTGGTCGAAGAGGGCACGACGCTGGTCTTCAGCGCGGTCGGCGAAACTGCGGAAGTCACTTTCACCATGGCTCCGATGGCGCTGATTGCCCGTCCGAGCGTGCTGGTCCACAACGCTGGCGGCACGATGGTGCGTGATGTCGTGTTGCAGGTGATCGACGCGAGCGGTGCTCCGGTTCCGGGCGTGCAGATCGTTGGTACCTGCACGGGTGACAACGGTGCGACCGTCAGCATCACCGGCGGCCCGGGCGTCACCGACGCGAATGGCGAAACCATCGCCACGATCACCGGCATGAACCTGACTCAGGCCGGCTCCTTCGGTACGGGCGAGTGCGTGTTCCAGAACGTGGGTGGCAGCCTCCAGGCGACCGTCACGATCGAAGGCGTGGATATCTGCGCGAACCGCGTCAGCCCGCTGCCGGCGGAATGCGGCGATACACCTTCGGCAACGGTGTACCCGCTGACGATCCAGTTCTTCCCGGGAACCCCGCCGGGCAATTACATGGTCCAGAGCAGCCCCGCGGGCATCAACTGCACGCACAACACCTTGGATTGCGAGGCGAATTTCAGTGCGGGAACGTTGGTGACGCTGACGGCTACGACGCCTGTTGGAGCGACGTTCTCCCACTGGGAAGGATGCAGCACTCTGGCGAATGCCACGATCCAGGTCACCATGGACTCGGCCAAGACTTGCCGGGCGTATTGGGAGCCGGCGGCTGCGCCGTAAGATCGGCTGTCAAGTCAAGTTGAAAGTGGAAGGGTCGCCGTCGGCGGCCCTTCTTCTTTATGTCGTCACTACGACGGCCGAAAGCATCCGGCGCGAATGTTGGGTTGCAGCCCTTGAGAACGCCATGCGCGGCCATATGACCGAAGGACAGGCGTTCGTGGCATAATCGCCAGTTCACCGTCGCGGCCTGATACCGCGACCTACGCAGACAAAGGCACTCTCATGGATTTCCTGATTTCTACCGCCCATGCCCAAGCCGCAGGGGCAGCGCAGCCCTCGCCGTGGTCGCCGCTGATCATGATGCTGGTGTTCGTCGCGGTGTTCTTCCTGTTCGTGATCCGACCGCAGATGAAGCGGGCCAAGGATCACCGCGCGATGATCTCCGCCATTGCCAAGGGCGATGAAGTCGTGACCAACGGCGGCATCCTCGGCCGCGTCGCGGAAGTTGGCGATACCTTCATGGCCATCGAAATCGCCGACAAGGTGACGATCAAGGTACAGAAGAGCGCCATCGCCGCCGTGTTGCCGAAGGGTACGCTCAAGGCTTCCTGAGCACCGCGCCTCCTCATCCGATTCCGTTCCAGCGCCCGGGTGAGAATCCGGGCGCACCATCTCGCGGTAAGCTTCCATGCTCGAATACGCACGTTGGAAATACATCGTGGCGGCGCTGGTGTTTGTTCTCGCCACGCTCTACTCGCTTCCCAATCTTTTCCCGCAGGACACCGCGGTCCAGATCAGCGCCGCGCGCGGCGGCGTGGTCGACGAGGCTCTGAAGGAAAAAATCCAGGGCGTGCTGGAATCTGGACAGATCGGCTTCAAGTCGCTCGATCTTTCCGATACCGGTCTGCTCGTCCGCCTCACCGATCCGAACTCGCAGGTGCACGCTGCCGACACGATCCGTGAAACGCTTGGAAGCGACTACGTCGTTGCCTTGAACCTGGCCTCCACCGTTCCGCAGTGGCTTACCAACCTCGGCGCAAAGCCCATGCTGCTGGGTCTCGACCTGCAAGGCGGCGTGCACTTCCTGATGGAAGTGGATCAGGCCGCGGCGCTGGAGAACCGCGAAACCGCCGATGCCGAAAACATCCGCGGTCTGTTGCGCGAAAACAAGATCGGCTACACGCAGGTTGAGCGTCTCCGCAGTGGGGGCATCACGATCAAGTTGCGTGACGCCTCCGATCGCGCCTCGGCCGCAAGCCTCATCGGTCGTGACGTCCCGGGCCTGGAGCTCACCGATGGCGTGGAAGCCAATGTGATCGTCGCCAAGCTGCGCGAGACGGAGCTGAAGGCCATCCTCGACAATGCGCTCGAGCAGAACATCGGCACGCTGCGCAAGCGCATCAACGAAATCGGCGTGGCCGAGCCGATCGTGCAGCGCCAAGGCTCGAACCGAATCGTCGTTCAGCTGCCTGGCGTGCAGGACACCGCACAAGCCAAGAAGATCCTCGGTGCGACGGCTACGCTTGAATACCGCGCTGCCGCCGACGGCAATGCCATCGAAGCGGCTCAGACCGGTCGCGTGCCGCCCGATGCGCGTCTTTACTACATGCGCGGCACGCACCAGCCGGTGCTGTTGTCCAAGCGCATCCTTGCCTCGGGTGACCAGCTCGTCGGTGCCAATTCCGGTTTCGATCCGCAGACCAACTCGCCGATGGTGTCGATCACGCTGAACGCCGCCGCTGGCCAGCGCATGCTCGACTTCACCACCGACAACGTCGGTCGCGCCATGGGCGTGGTCTACATCGAGCGCATTCCGGAAACCAAGATCATTGATGGCAAGGAAGTCATCGTGCCTCGCGTCACCGAAGAGGTGATCAGCTACGCGCGCGTCAACGGTGTGTTCGGCCGCAAGTTCCAGACGACCGGGCTGGAAAGCGCGCAGGAGGCCTCGCAACTGGCGCTGCTGCTGCGTGCCGGCTCGCTCGCTGCGCCGGTGGACATTGTCGAAGAGCGCATCATCGGGCCGAGCCTCGGCAAGGAGAACATCGAGAAGGGCTGGATGGCGGTGAGCTTCTCCTTCATCTTCGTGCTGGTGTTCTTCCTGATCTATTACAAGGTCTTCGGCATCGTCACCAACGTTGCTCTATTGCTGAACCTGCTGCTCGTGGTCGCGGTGATGTCGTTGCTTGGCGCGACCCTTACCTTGCCGGGCTTGGCTGGTATCGCGCTCACCGTCGGTATGTCGGTGGACGCCAACGTGCTGATCAACGAACGTATCCGAGAGGAACTGCGAGCAGGGCTCAATCCCCAGGCCGCTATCGCCGAAGGCTATGAAAAGGCCTCGGGCACGATCTGGGACGCCAACGTCACCGCGCTCCTCGCCGGCGTTGCACTGTTCGCCTTCGGCACCGGTCCGGTGAAGGGCTTTGCCGTCACGTTGTGCGTGGGCATCCTCACGTCCATCTACACCGCAGTCTCCGTTTCGCGCGGCGTCGCCACGCTGATCTACGGCAACCGCAAGAAACTCAAGAAAATCGCGATCTAAGGGACGGCACGCATGAATATCTTTCCCTACGACAGCAAGATCGACTTCCTTCGCTTGCGTTATGTCGCCCTGGCGATCGTGGTGCTGATGCTGGTGGGCTCGGTTGCGCTTCTGGCGACGCGCGGCCTCAACTACGCGCTCGATTTCACCGGCGGCACCGTCGCCGAGCTGAAATTCACCAAGCCTGCCAACCTCGACGACATCCGCGACAAGCTCGAAGCCGCCGGTTATCCCGGCGCGGTGGTCCAGAGCTTCGGCTCGGAAACCGACGTGATCGTGCGTCTGCAGCCGCGCGACGGCCAGGTCAACGCCGAACAGACCGGTGGAGCGATCCTTTCCGCGGTTGCTTCGACGGACAATCCTGGAACCGTGGTGCGCAGCGACTTCGTCGGTCCGCAGGTCGGCAAGGAGCTGGCGACCAACGGTATTCTCGCCGTGGTCTTCGTGATGCTGGGTTTCGTCGTCTACATTTCCCTCCGCTTCGAGTGGAAGTTCGCCGTCGCGGCCATCCTTACGACGATGTTCGACGTCATCGTCACCACCGGCCTGTTCGCGTTCAACCAGCGTGAGTTCGACCTCACGGTGATGGCGGGCGTGCTTTCGGTCATGGGCTACTCGATCAACGACACCATCGTCGTGTTCGACCGCGTGCGTGAGAATTTCCGGACTCTGTTCAAGCTGGAAACGCCAGAAATCCTCAACCGCTCGGTCAACCAGACGCTGTCCCGTACCGTGATCACCTCGGTTGCGGCCTTCCTGACGGTGCTGGCCCTGTACCTGTACGGCGGCGACTCGCTGAAAGGCATGGCCGAGTCGCAGATGTTCGGCATCGTCGTCGGTACGCTGTCCTCGATCTTTGTTGCCTGCCCGCTGCTCTACATGATGGGCGCGAGCAAGGAAGACCTCATCCCCAAGCAGCGCGACGACAGCGAGCTGGCCCGTCGGCCGTGATGGTTCCCGTCAGCCTCTCCGGCTTGAGTCGGAGAGGCTGACGGATTGCGGAAAGTCCCCGCGTTGTTGAAATTGCCTGCATCGACGGTCTGGATCGGCCGTCATTGAGTATGGTGCAGCGCCTCGGTGCGCGAATTGTGTGACAATTGGTTGCAATCGACCGCAGCAAAGTGTCCAATGCGCCCCAGTGACAAAAAGTGCTTTCAGCCGTGGCACATTTCCTTGCCGTCGTGCGTATAGGAATGGGTGCCTTGCAGAAGCGGGCACATCCAAAGGGCGGTGGCGCACCCCAAGTCAAGGTTTCCACCTTGCCGCAGTAGCATCGCAGCAAGCTTGTGTTAAGCTCTTGATGTGGGCGCCGCGCTGGTGCTGCATGGCAATGATCAACTTTCAACAAACAAGGGATTGAATCATGAACAAAATCAACAAGTCGCTGATGGCGGCGATGCTGTTGGCGGCCCTGCCGCTCAGCAATGCTCTGGCGTGCACGATTGATGCGTGGACCGGATCGCCGTCCGCCACCGCCCCGACCGCCAATGGGCCGCAAAGCGCGGAGTCCAATGCGCGTTATAGCGGTCTCTGCGCGCTCAGCGCGGATGCCGGCCAGTTCGTGGTCGACAACTTCCCCGGCGCTGAAGGCGTCTATCGCGCTCGCTTCTACGTGCTGACCAGCGCCGTGACCTCGGCCGCCACCATCTTCAAGGCCACCGCTTCCGACAATGGTCAGGGCGCGACGGTCGTCAGCATCGACCTCGGCGCGGGCGGCACCAGCCTCTCGTTCAACCAGAATGGAACGAGCGCCGGCACCATCACCGGCCTGACCCCCGGCCGCTGGTACTCGGTGGAATTCCTCTACAAGGCTTACGTGGATGCGGCGAACCCTGGTTCGTTTGAGGCCTCGGTCGCTGGCAACGTGAGCTTCACTGGTTCGATCCCTGCGACTCCGCTGAGCGCCGGCAATACCGGCACCATCGGTTCGGCGGTTCTCGGCTTTGCTTCGGGCACGGGCCCGGCGCTGCGTTTCGACGCATTTGAATCGACTCGTTCGGCGGATACTCCGATTGGTCGTCTCTGCCGCGGTGATGCTTCGGGTGACTCGAGCCTGAGCATTGCGGATCGCGTGGCCATCAACAACGAAATTCTTGGTAATAGCGTTGTTACCGGTCAGCCCGACTGCACGGAAGATGGCGCTGTCAGCATCGCTGACCGCGTTTGCTTGAGCAATCGCGTGCTTGCTGCTGATACTTGCCCCTGAGCCTTCGGAATTTGGAGATTGACATGAAAAAGATTGTTGCAGTTTGCGCGCTGAGCCTCTTCTCGATGGTGGCTGGCGCTAATGAGCTCCTGCTCACTTCGTCTTCGAGCAAGGCTGGTGCTACGCAGGTTTCCATTGATTTTGTTTCGGATGGACAGGCGGTGGCTTTCCAGTACAACATTGCTCTGCCCAAGGGCGTCAGTGCAGACCAAGTCGACCTGCGCTCCTGCTCTGCAGATCTGCCGAAGCAGTACGTTGGTGAATGCAGTGTGGCCAAGGGCCAGATCATTGGCTTCGTCGTCAATGATGCGAATGTTCCGTTCCCCGCTGGTGTGTTGCCGGTTGGTAAGATCGGAATTGCCTCGGCGGCTAAGTTGAGGAATCTCGAAGTACTGAAGCTTGAAGTTGTTGGAAGCAATGCGAAGACCTTGAAGGCCTCGGTGAGTGTTGATCCCGTCAAGTGATTGGCGGAGTCTATAATTTCAATGGAGTGAGTGATGAAGATGACAACCAAAAAGCAGCTTCTGGCTGCGTCGGTGCTGATGGGGCTGTGTGGTGTTGCTAGTGCAGCCACGCTGTCCGTAGGAAGTGCCACGGCGCAGGTCGGTGGTGGTGCGACGAACCCTGCGACGATCGCGATCACGTATCAGGGTAATCCTGCGGATGTTCCGCAGGTTGTCGGTATTCAGTGCGATATCGTGACGCCTGCTGGTGTGACGGTGACTGCGGTTTCTCCGGCATCGAGCTGCGGTATGCCTGGTGGCAACGTCCGTGTTGCAACGGCCAACGATGCTCTGGAGCCGCTGGAGAACGGAACCTACTGCAATATCACCTATACGGTTGATGCTGGTGCGGCGGATGGCGACACCTTCGCTCTTGAATTCAGCAACTGCGAATTTGTGGATGCGGATTTCAACATCCTTGATCTGTCTAACCACACCTTCAATGGTGGCTCGATCAACGTGATCGCCGAAGGTCCGCCGGTGATCTCCTTCGACACGACCCCGATCGCGCTGCCGGCGGGTGGTTACGGCACCACGCAGTCGGCTACGATCCCGGCCACCATCACTCCGGGTGAAGGCGCTGGTTTCACTGCTTCGTTCAGCTGCGTTGCTCCGGCTGGGTTCACGGTGAACCCGACCTCGGGTGGTCCGTACGACAACAGCGTCAGCACGCTGCCGGCCATCACGGTCAGCACGACGCTGACCAATGCTGCCCAGTCCGGCAACGTGGTCTGCACCGCGACCGATTCCGAAGGCGGTTCCGAGGCGTACACCATTCCGGTGTCGGCTCCGGCCGGTACGGAAAGCGCTCCGGTGCTGAGCTCGAACCCGGCCTCGGGTGCGGCGATCACCATGCCGGTCGTTCCGCCGGGCTCCACCTCGTCGACGGCGATCGTGATCACCCCGACGGGCGGCCTCGGTACCCAGGCTGCCAGCGTGACCTGTGATTCCGAAGTCTTCACGGTCGTTCCGAACACCGCGCTGAGCTTCCCGGTTGGCAGCTCCTCGCAGTCGGTGCAGGTGCAGTGCACGGCGTCCGACGTTGAGCAGTTCAGCACCGTGACCTGCTCGGGTGCGGATGGCGATGGTGACATCGCGTGGACCTTCGACGTGACCTGCCCGGCGGGCGTGAATGCCCCGACCGTGGTTCCGGCCACCTCGCTCTGGTCGAAGTTCGCGCTGGTTGCCCTGTTCGCGGGCCTCGGTGCGATGCTGATCGGCTTCCGCCGCCAGCACTAATCGCCAAGCGATGATGATGTGAACATGGGCGCCTTCGGGCGCCCATGTTTTTTCTGAGACGGCGCACTTATGACCACCATCCTGATTGCCGACGACCATCCATTGTTCCGTGATGCCCTGCAGCGTGCGGTGCTGGCCGTGATGCCGCAGGTGGAATTGCGTGAAGCGGCCAGCGTGCAGGCGCTGGTGGAACTGGCGGAGCAGTATCCGCACGCGGATTTGTTGTTGCTCGACCTCAACATGCCCGGAGCGCATGGCTTCTCGGCCTTGGCGCACATGCGGGCCGCATTCCCGGCCTTGCCGGTTGTCGTGGTCTCCGCACGCGAGGAGCCGGCGTTGATGCGCCGGGCGATCGGCCATGGCGCGGCTGCCTTCATTCCCAAGTCCGCGACCCTGGAAACCATCCGCGAAGCCCTGGTGGCCGTGTTCGACGGGGAAATCTGGCTGCCGCCCGGCGTGATGGCGCAGGGAACAGCCTTGGATCCCGAAGAAGAAGCCATCGCCCGCCGTATCGCCGAATTGACGCCCCAGCAATACCGGGTGTTGACGATGGTCTGCAATGGCCTCCTGAACAAGCAGATCGCCTATGAACTGAATGTTTCCGAGGCGACGATCAAGGCCCACATGACCGCGATCCTGCGCAAGCTCGGCGCGCACTCGCGTACCCAGGCCGTGCTGATCGCCGGAAGGCTCACTCTCGAGGGCCGCGGCACGCCGCCGCCGGCGGACGAAGACGAGTTCGATTAGTTTTCCAGCCTCCCGGAAGGGAAGGGCTCACGCTTTCAGGCGCTCGAGGATCGCCTCGATCTTGGCTTCATCGAATGCCGCGGTGCCGTCGACATGGAGCTCCGCATGTTCCGGAGCTTCGTAGGGCGCGCTGATGCCGGTGAAATTCGGAATCTCGCCGGTGCGGGCCCTGCGATACAAGCCTTTCGCGTCGCGTGCCTCGCAGACTTCGAGCGGCGTATCGACGAACACTTCGATGAATTGCCCGGGCGCGAAGCGCTCGCGCGCCATGCGCCGTTCGCTGCGATAGGGGCTGATGAAACTCACCAGCACGATCAGTCCGGCATCGCACATCAGGCGCGCCACTTCCGCCACGCGACGGATGTTCTCGACGCGGTCCTCCTCGGTGAAGCCGAGATCGCGATTCAGGCCGTGTCGCACGTTGTCGCCGTCCAGCAGATAGGTATGGAAGCCTTGCGCATACAGGCGCTTCTCGACCAAGTTGGCGAGCGTGGATTTGCCCGAGCCGGAAAGCCCGGTGAACCACACGCAGGACGGGCGCTGGCCCTTCATCGCGGCACGCGCCGCCGCATCCACGTCCAGGTGCTGCCAATGGAGGTTCGCCGCACGCCGCAACGCAAAATCGATGCGTCCCGCGCCGACCGTCGCATGGGTCTGCCGGTCGATCAGGATGAAGGCGCCGAGCGATTTGTCCTCGTCGAAAGTCGCGAAAGCGACCGGGCGGTCGAGTGAAAGATTCACCGCCGCGACTTCGTTCAAATCCAGCCGCCGAGCCGCGAGTTCTTCCTGCGAGTCCACATCGACGCGGTGCTTGATCTGCGTGACCTGCGCGGTGACGGTCGCGCTGCCGATCCGTATCAGGTAGGGGCGTCCCGGAACCAGCGGCGCATCGCCCAGCCACAGCAGGTGCGCGCCGAATTGATCGGCGACCTGCGGTGGATCGCTCGCGGCGGCGATCACGTCGCCGCGGCTCACCTCGAGTTCGTCGGAGAGCGTGAGCGTGATCGCCTGGCCTGCGACTGCGCGCTCGATTTCGCCATCGACGCCGAACACTTTCGCGATACGGCTGCGGCGTGCGGACGGCAGCACGACGATCTCGTCGCCCGGCGCGACGGAACCTGCGATCAGCGTGCCCGCATACCCACGGAAATCCTGGTTCGGGCGATTGACGTATTGCACCGGCAGGCGGAACGCGCGTTCGGGTTTCGACGCATCGTCCAGTTCGATGGTTTCCAGATGCTCGAGCAAGGGCGCGCCGTCGTACCACTGCATCGAATCCGCCCGGGTCGCGAGGTTTTCTCCGCTTACCGCGCACAGGGGAATCGCATGAAGGTGCTGGATGCCGAGTTTTTCCGCGAGCGCGGCGTACTCGTTGGCAATCGCCTCGAAGCGTTCGCGCGAATAGCCGACGAGATCCATCTTGTTCACCGCGAGCAATACGCGGCGCACGCCGAACAGGGAAAGGATGTAGCTGTGCCGTCGTGTCTGTGTGAGCACGCCGCGGCGCGCGTCCACGAGCACGACGGCCAGGTCGGCGGTCGAAGCGCCGGTTGCCATGTTGCGCGTGAACTGCACGTGTCCCGGGCAATCGGCCACGATGAAGCTGCGGCGCTTCGTCGCGAAATAGCGGTAGGCGACGTCGATCGTGATGCCTTGCTCGCGCTCGGCGTCGAGGCCGTCGAGCAGCAGGGCATAGTCGATGTCTTCGCCGCGCGTGCCGAATCGCGCGCTGTCCTTCTCCAGGGCTGCGAGTTGGTCGTCGTACAGGGCGCCGACTTCCCACAGCAGGCGCCCGATCAGCGTGCTCTTGCCGTCGTCCACGCTGCCACAGGCGATGAAGCGAAGCGTGTCGCGCATCAGAAATACCCTTCCTGCTTCTTCTTTTCCATCGATGCGTTCGCATCGCGGTCGATCACGCGTCCTTGGCGCTCGGAGCTGCGCGAGCGCCCCATCTCCTCGACGATGTCGTCCAGCGTCAGCGCGCTGGATTCGATCGCGCCGGTCAGCGGATAACAGCCGAGCGTGCGGAAGCGGACGCGGCGCATCCGTGGTGTTTCACCCGGCCGAAGCGGCAGGCGTTCGTCGTCGACCATGATCAAGGCGCCGTCGCGCTCGACGACCGGGCGTTCCTTGGCGAAATAAAGCGAAACGACGGGGATCCGTTCGCGCCGGATGTAGCGCCACACGTCCAGTTCGGTCCAGTTCGACAGCGGGAACACGCGCAGGCTTTCGCCCTTGGAAAGCAGCGTGTTGTAGAGATTCCACAGCTCCGGACGCTGGGCCTTCGGATCCCAGCGGTGCTGCGCGTTGCGGAACGAGAAGATGCGCTCCTTGGCGCGGGATTTTTCCTCGTCGCGACGCGCGCCGCCGATGGCGGCGTCGAAGCCGAATTTGTCCAGCGCCTGCTTCAGTGCCTGAGTCTTCATCACGTCGGTGTGGTGCGCGGAGCCGTGCGTGATGGGATTGATGCCTTCGCGCAATCCGTCGGGATTGATGTGGACGTGCAGGGGCAGGCCGGTTTGCGCCGCGCGCAAGTCGCGGAAGGCGATCATTTCGCGGAACTTCCAGCCGGTATCCACGTGCAGCAGCGGAATCGGCGGCTTGGCCGGCGCGAAGGCTTTCTGCAGCAGGTGCAGCAGCACCGAGCTGTCCTTCCCGATGGAATACAGCAGCACCGGATTCGCGCACGTCGCCGCGACTTCACGCAGGATGTGGATGCTTTCGGCTTCCAGCCGGTCGAGGTGGGAAAGGGGCGGGTTCATTGCGTCATTCCGACGCAATGGCTTCCAGTCGTGCCGCGAGGACCTGCGCGAACCGTTCGGCCGAACCCGGCGCCGTCGAGAAGAACAGTGACGGCTCGGTCATTTCCAGTTCGAGCAGCTTCGGTCCGTCGGGCGAGGGCAGGAGATCGACGCGCGCATAGTCGGGCACTGCGAACGGCAGGTTCGCGATCACGCGCTTGGCGAGCGAAAGCTCCGCCTCGGACGGCGTGCGCGGCGCGATGTGCTCCGGCGCGAACAGGGCGCGCGTCGGGCCTTCGCCGCGGCGCAGCAGCGGACCCTTGCGGATCGCGTGCGAAAACTCGCCGCCGAAGAACAACAGCGCGGTTTCGCCATCGTCATCGACGCGCGACAGGTAGGGCTGGATCAGCGCGGAGCGTTTGGCCTGGATGAGCCGCCTGACGTGCGCGATGGCGTCGTCGCGTTCGGTGATCAGATAACGCTGCGCATCGCGCGAACCCGCGCCGACCGCGGGCTTCACCACGTATTCGTCGAAGGCCGGGAAGGCATCGGGTTCTTCGCCCGGTTCGATGAAGTGGCTTTCAACGGTCGCGATGCCGAGTTTGGAGAGATCGCGCAGGTAATGCTTGTCGGTGTTCCAGCGCACCACGTCGAGCGGATTGAGCAGCGTCGTCACGAAGGACACGCGCTTGCACCACGCGAGGAATTCTTCCAGCCGGAAGCTGTAGTCCCAGGTGGAACGCAGCAACACGGCGGTGAAGGCCGACCAGTCGGTGCGTTCGTCGTCCCAATCGACGACCTGCGTTTCCACGCCGATGGCGCGCAGCGCGGCCTCGAGCGGTTCCAGGTCGTCGTCGAGTCCGCGTGCGGCGGTGGCAGTGGCAAGTGCGAGCTTGGTCATGGCGTGGTTCGCCGCGTGATTGCCTGCCGCCGGGCTGGCGGCAGGCGTGGAGTGATCACATCCCCGCGTAGCCGGGGCCGCCGCCGCCCTGCGGCGCGACCCAGACGATGTTCTGGGTGGGGTCCTTGATGTCGCAGGTCTTGCAGTGTACGCAGTTGGCGGCGTTGATCTGCAGGCGCGGCGCACCTTCTTCGACGCCGACGAATTCGTACACGCCGGCCGGGCAATAACGCGCTTCCGGGCCGCCGTATTTGGCGAGGTTCACCTTCACCGGGATGGTCGGATCCTTCAGCGTCAGGTGCGAGGGCTGGTTTTCGTCGTGGTGCGTGCTGGAAAGGAACACCGAGCTCAGGCGGTCGAAGGTGAGGACACCATCGGGCTTGGGATAGACGATGCGCTCGTGCCGGCTGGCTTCTTCCAGGTTCGCGTGGTCGGGCGTCGAATGGCGGATCGTCCATGGCGGCGACTTGAAGCCGAGCTTCGGCAGCAGCCACTGCTCGATGCCGTTCATCAGCGTCGCGACCCAGAGGCCCTTCTTGAACCACTGCTTGAAGTTCTTCGACTTCCGCAGCTCTTCGTGCAGCCAGCTCTGTTCGAAGGCGCGTGGATACGCGGACAGTTCATCCTGCGCGCGGCCTTCGACAATGGCCGCAAAAGCGGCCTCGGCGGCGAGCATGCCGGTCTTGATTGCGGCGTGGCTGCCCTTGATGCGGCTGGAATTGAGGAAGCCGGCTTCGCAACCGACCAGGGCGCCGCCCGGGAACACGGTTTTCGGCAGGCTGAGCAAACCGCCCGCGGTGATCGCGCGCGCGCCGTAGCTCAGGCGCTTGCCGCCTTCCAGATGGGTGCGGATCGCCGGATGCGTCTTGAAGCGCTGGAATTCCTCGAACGGCGAGAGCCACGGGTTCTTGTAGTCCAGGCCCAGGACGAAGCCGACGGCGACCTTGCCGCCATCGAGGTGGTACAGGAAGGAACCGCCGTAGGTGTCGGACTTCATCGGCCAGCCGGCGGTGTGGATCACGAGGCCGGGCTTGGCCTTGTCTTCCGGCACCTGCCAGAGTTCCTTGATGCCGATGCCGTAGCTCTGCGGATCCTTGCCCTTGTCCAGCTCGAAGCGTTCGATCAGCTGGCGGCCGAGCTGGCCGCGCGCGCCTTCGGCGAAGATCGTGTACTTGGCCAGCAGCTCCATGCCGCGCTGGAACTGGTCGGTCGGATTGCCCTGCTTGTCGATCCCCATGTCGCCGGTCGCGACGCCGCGCACCGCGCCCTTGTCGTCGTACAGCACTTCGGCCGCCGCGAAGCCGGGGAAGATTTCGACGCCGATCGCTTCGGCCTGCTGCGCCAGCCAGCGCACCACGTTGCCGAGGCTGACGATGTAGTTGCCTTCGTTGTGCAGCGAATCGGGAATGAAGAACTTCGGCGTCGCGAACGCGCCGGTCTCGCTCAGGAACAGGATGCGGTCTTCCGTCACCGGCTGGTTCAACGGCGCGCCCTTTTCCTTCCAGTCGGGGATCAATTCGGTCAGCGCGCGCGGATCCATGATCGCGCCGGAAAGGATGTGGGCCCCGGGTTCCGCGCCTTTTTCCAGCACGCAGACGGAAAGTTCGCGGCCGGCTTCGGCCGCCAGTTGCTTGAGCCGGATCGCAGTGGCCAGGCCGCCGGGGCCTGCGCCCACGACGACGACGTCGTATTCCATGCTTTCGCGTTCGCTCACGGCGGGCTCCTGTGGTTCTTGAATTCGGTGTGCGGTCCGGAATTGTCGCGGTTTGCGCAAGGGCGGGCAATCGCGACTGGCGACGGAATGCGCAGATTGCGCCGCCTGGCATCAAGTCGCTGCGACATGGCGTGCGAAACTCGCGGCGCGCAGCGCCAAGGATTCACTTGGAGTTGCCGGCAGGTGTCCATACTGTGCCGCCCGCATCGCGACTCGAACCGCCAGCCACATGCGAGACAGCGTTCCCATGAAGCACTTTCCCTATGCCGAACGCGTCGAGTTCGTGGTCGAACTGGCGCGCCGCCTGCATATCTACGGCACAACGGCGCAGCGTCTGGAAGGTGCGATTTCCGCCGTTGCGTCGCGCTTGCGGTTGCGTTGCAGCCCGTGGGCCAACCCGACCGGATTGATCCTGTCGTTCTCCGATGCCGCCGCGCCGGAAACGTTGGCCAACACCACGCAGGTGCTACGGCTCGCGCCGGGCGACGTGAACCTGCGCAAGCTTTGCCAGGCCGACGACATCGCCGAACGCGTGCTGCGCGGCGAGATGGGCGTGCGCGAGGCCACGGCGGAATTGCAAGCCTTGGACAAACCGGCTTCGACCCGTGCGGAAGTCCTGTCATCGGTCTGCTTCGGCCTGGCCTCGGGTTCGATCGCGGCGATGCTGCAAAGCAATTGGGCCGGCGTCGTCGTTGCGACCGCGATCGGCACCTTGATCGGGTTTCTGACTTGGGCCAGCGTCAGTCGTCCGCGACTGGCCGAATCGCTGGAGCTGATCGCCGCGTTGATCGCGACCTTGATCGCGTCCGGAGTGGCGGCGTTCGTGACCCCGATAAAGCTGGATATCGTCGTGGTCTCGTCGTTGATCGTGCTGATGCCGGGTTTGATGTTGACCAACGCGATATCGGAATTGGCCAGCCAACAACTCGTGACCGGCATCGCGCGTTTCGCCGGTGCGGCGGCGGTGCTGCTGAAACTGGCCTTCGGCAGTTTGATGGCTTTGCAGATCGCCACGTTGTCGGGTTTCCCGCAGATGGAGGTCGCCGAGGTTTCGCGTGTCCCGGCATGGACCGAATGGCTGGCGTTGGCGGTCGCCGCGTATGCGTTCGCGGTGTTGTTCCGCGCCGCGCGGCGCGATTATCCATTGGTGATGTTGTCGGCGATCTGCGGTTATGGACTCAGCCGCAGCGCGTCACTGTGGCTGCCCGCGACGGCGGCGGTATTCATCGCCAGCGTCGGCATCACCGTGCTTTCCAATGTGTATGCGCGTCGCGCCAATCGTCCCGGCGCGGTGATCCGCGTGCCCGGCATCATCCTGCTGGTGCCCGGCTCGGTCGCATTCCGCGGAGTCAGCTCGCTGCTGGATCAGAATCTGGAAATGGGGCTCGATATCAGCGTCAAGTTGATATCGGCGCTCGCGGCGCTCGCTGGCGGCGTGCTGATCGGCAATGTACTGATTCCCGCACGCCGGAATCTGTAGAAACGGCAATGAATGCCGTCGCGTTCGGGATGGCCGGATGCATTCTCATCATTTCTCACGCGACGCATCGGGCCGGAAATTCGATCCGCCGAATCAGGCATCGTGGGAAGGCCGTGTGGCATGGAATGACGGTCGACAGTCGCGCCCTCCGGGTTCCCAAATGAAAAACGCCGCTGATGCGGCGTTTTTCGATGCATTCGGAACGGCGCGTCCTTGCGCCAGTGCTTCTCCGAAGCGATTACTTGATCAACAGGTCTTCGCGGGTCTTGCCGGCGGCGAGCAAGGCGTTGAACCACAGCGGCGCCTTGCCGCGGCCGGTCCAAGTCTGGGACGGATCGTCCGGATTGCGGTATTTCGGCGCGATCTTCTTGCCGGCCGATGTGGATTTGCGCGCAGCCTTGACGCGCTTGGTCGCGGCCTTTTCAGTGCCGGTCGCAGCGGGGCCGTTGCCGAACAGTTCGGCGATGGTATAGCCGTCGCTTTTGGCCAACTTGATGAGCTTGGCGCGGACTTTCATGATCGGCGGGCGCTTCTGTTTGCGCTTGTGCTCACGGGTGGCTTCCGCAATCAGTTTCGCCAGAGCCTTGGGAGAAAGCGACGAAAAATCTATGCTCATTGGAGGATCCTTTTTACTGGATTGACGACCGAAAGGAGTCGTGCGAAGGAGAAAACGGACCGATTATTACCAACAAAGGGGGGGGGATGCCAGTGCCGGAAGAGATGGCCTGCTTGCCCGTAATCGCTGCATCCACATTGGGTTCGACTTGCGCAATGGCGGTGCCGGGCGTAAGTTTTCCCGAAATCACGAGGGGTTGCGCGACATGGGGTTGTTGGATGAACTGGAACAGGAAGCCGCGAAGTTGCGCGGAAACGCCCAGCCGGAGGATGACGCGCAGGCAACGCGCGGCCAGGTCTGGCGTGAACAATTGCAACCCGCCGCGGAAAAGCTCGGCCAATATCTGACCCAGCTGGCCTCGCGTTTGGAGGCCGCCAAGCGTCGAATCCGTTTCGCTTACGTGGTCCCGGGCTACGGCAACGTCGTGGCCTATGCCGAGCCTCCGTTCCAGTGCAAGGCCGTGCCCGGCGCGGGGCAATTGGATGTGGAATTTTCGATGGCGGCGCAGGTGGCAAGCGCCGAGTGCCCGATCGTGATGGCCGAAACTCCCGGCCGTGTGCGTTTGCTGCAAGGCTTGTTGCAGCAGCGCCAGCTCGCGGGTTTGTCCGAAGAAGTCAAAAACGCGAATGGCGAAGTCGTCAGCGGACGATTCCAGGCGCGCGGGAAAATCCTCATCAATCTTCACGCGACCGCCAGCGCCGAGAGCGGGCAATTGAAGCTGGTATTTTCCAACGTCGAGGATTTCGGCGCGCTGACCCGCGTCTTTGCACCCGATGCGGTGAACGACGAGTTCCTGGATTCGCTCGGTCGCTATCTGCTGCGCGCGACGCCCGGTTTCGGCAGCCAGGGGCTTGCCGCGGAATTGCGCGAGAAGCTGAAGCAGCAGGTGCAGCGCGACCAGAGCCGGCGCGAGTGGGAAGCGCGGCTGGCGGAACAGTTGCGGGAAGACGAAGCCGCCGTGATCGGCGCGATGGCGGCGACCGCTTCGCCGCTGGCATTGATCGGACGGATACAGCGCTGGTTCGGCAAGCGCTGAGCCAAGGTGGTGTTGGTTCCACCGCCCGAATGAAAGCGGGAGCCGCTCGGCTCCCGCGGAATCATCAGTCGATGCCGAGGCGCGCGAACAGGGTGGCCTTGTCCAGCGCTTCGTTCTCGCTGCCGCGACGTGCGCGGTATTCGTAGGTTCCTGCCGCCAGTCCGCGTTCGGACACCACAACGCGGTGCGGAATGCCGATCAGTTCGATGTCGGCGAACATCGCGCCCGGGCGCAGGCTGCGGTCGTCCAGGACCGGATCGAGTCCCTTGGCCGCCAGTTCCTCGTAAAGCGCAGTGGCGGCTTCGGAAACTTCTGCGTTGTTCTTCGGGTTGATCACGCACACCGCGACCTGCCACGGTGCCATCGGTTCGGGCCAAATGATGCCGGCTTCGTCGTGGTTCTGTTCGATCGCGGCGGCAACGATGCGCGAGACGCCGATGCCATAGCAGCCCATGTACATCACCTGCGGCTTGCCGGCTTCGTCGGTGACGGTGGCGTTCATGGCTTCCGCGTATTTCTGGCCGAGCTGGAACACGTGGCCGACCTCGATGCCGCGCGCGAGCTTGAGCGGGCCGCTGCCGTCCGGCGCGGGATCGCCTTCGACCACGTTGCGGATGTCGGCGACGTGATGCGGTTCCGGCAGGTCGCGGCCGAAGTTGACGCCGGCGATGTGGAAGCCCGGCTTGTTGGCCCCGACGACGAAATCGCTCATGGCCGCGACGGTGCGGTCGGCGATCACGGTGATCGGCTTCTTCGGATTCAGCGGACCGAGGAAGCCCGGCTCGCTGCCGAGGTATTCGGCGATTTCCGCTTCGGTCGCCATCCGGTAATCGGAAAGGCCCGGCGCCTTGGACAGCTTCACTTCGTTGGCGGCATGGTCGCCGCGCAGCAGCACCACGGTGAAGCCCTGTTCGCCGATGAGCGCGAGCGTCTTGACCGTGCGCTGCAGTGGAATGCCCATCAATGCGGCCACTTCCTCGCAGGTTTTTTGCGTGGGCGTGGGAATGTCGCGCAGTTCCTCGCTTGCAGCCGCGCGCGGCTGGACGGGAGCGAGGGCCTCGGCCGCTTCCAGGTTCGCGGCGTAATCCGAGTTTTCCGAATAGGCCAGAGCGTCTTCACCCGAATCGGCGAGGACGTGGAATTCCTGCGAGGCGTCGCCGCCGATCGCGCCCGAGTCGGCCTGCACCGCGCGGAACTTCAGCCCGAGCCGGGTGAAGATGCGGGTGTAGGCGGCGTGCATGTTGTAGTACTCGCGCGCCAGGCAGTCGGTCGTGAGGTGGAACGAGTACGCGTCCTTCATCAGGAACTCGCGCGCCCGCATCACGCCGAAGCGCGGCCGGATCTCGTCGCGGAACTTGGTCTGGACCTGGTAGAAATTGACCGGAAGCTGCTTGTAGCTGACCAGTTCGCTGCGCGCGAAGTCGGTGATCACTTCCTCGGCGGTCGGCGCGTAGCAGTATTCGGCCTGCTTGCGGTCCTTGATCTTGAGCAGCTGGCCACCGAACTTCTGCCAGCGTCCGGTTTCTTCCCACAGCTCGCGCGGCTGCACCGTCGGCATCAGCATCTCGATCGCGCCGGCGCGGTTCATTTCCTCGCGCACGATGGCCTCGACCTTGCGCAGCACGCGCAGGCCCAGCGGCGTCCAGGTGTAGAGGCCGGCGGCCAGCTTGCGGATCATGCCGGTGCGCAGCATCAGCTGGTGGCTGACGATTTCCGCATCGGCGGGAGTTTCGCGGGTGGTGGCGAGATGGAATCGCGACAGGCGCATGGTAGGCAGGCTTCAAGGGAAAGCCTGCGATTGTAGCGATGCGGCCGACGCGCGGCGAGGCGCGTCGGCGGGCAGTGACCGGCGCGTCGCCTCAGCTGGCTTCGGGTTCGGCCGGACCGCAATCGCGTTCGACGACCTTGGTGTTCTTTTCGATCTGGACGGCGCGTTCTTCCGGCGTCAGGGCGCGGACGATGCCGTTGAACTGGGCCGTGACCGGCGTGTTGGGGTCGTTCAAGGACTTCAGGTTGCTGCGCGCGGTTTTGCAGTTGGCGGCGCGCGTGGCGGCGGCGATGCGGCGCGCGTTCTCGATCTCTTCCTGCGTGGGCGGAATGCCTTCCCGCATTTTTTCCTTCGCGGCGGCCTCGGCGGCGATTTCCTCCGGGGTGAGCTTGGCCGGCTTGCCGGAGCGGATCTTCACGGATTCCGCGCCCTGCTTGTCCGCCGGCGGTTGGTCCGAGTAATGCACGACGCCGTTCTTGTCCACCCAGCGGTAAACCGGTTGTTGCTGCGCCGAACTGGTGGCGGCAAAACCCAGGACCAGCACGCCGCATGCGGCGACGCGGAAAGCGAAACTCGGGAAACGCGACATGGCCGACTCCGGCTGGAAAAGGTCAGGAAGCCAAGAGTGTGCATCAATGCGCGCAAAAAATCCGCGATCGCAGGCTGGGGCGGCTGCGGCGTTACACTGTGCACAGACATCGTCAGGGTTCTCCATGTCCACGCCCGAAACTCCCAAGCCGCGTCCGCGCGGCATCTACCTGTTGCCGAATCTGTTCACGTCCGCGGCCCTGTTCGCGGGGTTCTTCGCGATCATTTCCGCCTCGCAGGGCAAGTTCACCGAAGCTGCCATCGCGGTTTTCGTCGCGGCCGTGCTCGATGGCCTGGACGGCCGCGTCGCGCGGCTCACCAACACCCAGAGCGAATTCGGCGTGCAGTACGACTCGCTCGCCGACCTGGTCAGCTTCGGCATGGCGCCGTCGCTGGTGATGTACCACTGGTCGCTGTCGCAGCTTTCCTACATGGGCCCATTCTGGGGCCGGCTCGGTTGGGCCATCGCCTTCCTTTACGCGGCGTGCGCGGCGCTGCGGCTGGCGCGCTTCAACACCCAGGTGGGAACGGTGGACAAGCGCTGGTTCATCGGTCTGGCCAGCCCTGCGGCGGCAGGCCTGATGATGTCCTTTGTATGGACTTTCGCCGAACGCGGTGGCGGCGCGATGCGCTACGCCGCGCTGGTCGTGACGGCGGTCGCCGGGTTGCTGATGGTGAGCCGCGTCCGCTACTTCAGCTTCAAGGCGCTGCCGTTCGGCGGGCGTGTGCCGTTCGTGACGGTGCTGGCGGCGATCGTGCTGCTGGTGCTGTTGGCGGTGAACCCACCGCAGGTGCTGCTCGGCGCGACCGTACTGTATGCCTTGTCCGGGCCGCTGGGCTGGCTCTGGGGGCGGCTGCGGCGCGGACGCGGCAAGCCCGCTTCGGATGACGCCCCGAACGCATGAGCGGATCGATCGCGAGCGCGCTTCCCGCACCCGATTTCGCGCCTGCACAGCGGGTGCGGTTGGCGGCGCTGGGCGTGGTTCCGCTGCGGCGCCGCGAGTCGTTCCTGCCGGAGGTTGTCCAGCCGAAAGCACCGCAGCCGCAGGTGGCCGCGCAGGAAACGCCCAAGGCCGAGGCTCTGCCGCAGGGCGCGCCGCGTCTGCGGGTTTTCGTCGAAGGCGCCAGCGATCCGTTTGCCGGCGAAAACGCCAAACTGCTGCGCGCGATCCTCGCCGCGATCGGCGTGGGTGAGCGCGATATCGCCAGCAGCGCATCCGCGAAGGTGCCGCTGCTGGCCTTCGGGCGTGCGTCCGAGCCTGCGGATTTCCGCGTCGCCGCCTTGTCCGCGCTGCGCAATCCGGTGGACAAGCGCGCGGCGTGGAAGGAATTGCGCCGCTTGAAGCGCGCGCTTGCCGGTCATTTCCGGGCAGGGTGATCGCCATGAACGCGTCGCAGCTTCCGGCGGCTGGCCGCTTTCCCACCCAGATGCGCGCGATGCGTCCGCAGGATCTGGAAGACGTATTCGAGATCGAAACCCGCGCCTACGAATTCCCGTGGACGCTCGGCATCTTCCGCGATTGCATGCAGTCCGGATACGGCTGCTGGGTGCTGACCGAGAACGACAAGATCATCGGCTACGGCGTGCTTTCGGTGGCGGCCGGCGAGGCACATATCCTCAATGTCGCGATCTCGCCGAAGGCCCAGGGGCGCGGCCATGGCCGGCATCTGGTTTCGCGCCTTGTCGATCTTGCGCGCTGGCATCGCGCCGAACGCATCTTCCTCGAAGTGCGGCCGTCCAACGGACCGGCGCAGCATATCTACGAAAGCCTCGGCTTCAACGAAATCGGTCGTCGTCCCGGGTATTACCCGGCGCCAAACGGGCGCCGCGAAGACGCGATCGTGATGGGCATGGAATTGCTGCCGCCGGAAGCGTGAATCCGCGATTCCGGCGGCGTGGGAAAGGCCGTCGGTACGGGCGAATGGTCACTCCAGCAGCGAACGCAGCATCCACGCGTACTTTTCGTGCGTGTTGAGGCGCTGGGTGAGCAGGTCGGCGCTCGGATCGTCGTTGGCCTCGTTGGCCTGTTCCAGCACCTTGCGCGCGGTGCGGCAAACGGCTTCGTTGCCTTCGACGAGCTGCTTCACCATTTCCTGCCACTCGAGCGCGTCACGGCCGCTCTGTTCCTTGATCGAGGACAGCTCGGCGAATTCGGCGTACGAGCCCGGCGCCTTGTAGCCGAGGGCGCGGATGCGTTCGGCGATTTCGTCGAGCGCGGTCCATTCCTCGTTGTACTGATCCATGAACATCGTGTGCAGCGAATTGAACATCGGGCCGGTGACGTTCCAGTGGAAGTTGTGGGTCTTCAGGTAAAGCGTGTAGCTGTCGGCGAGGAAGTGCGAGAGACCTTCGGCGATCTTCTTGCGATCCTTGTCGGAAATGCCGATCTGGACTTTCTTGGCTTTCATGGACGTTGTTCCTTGGCTACGTTGAGGTTCAAGGCTGGCCGGGTATTCTTCGCGCCGTTCCGGCTGGCTTCGTCGCGATTGTACGCCGCGAATCAATGGAGCCGGCCATCATGAAAAACAAGTCTGCGTGAACCGAAACATTCCTTCCCCGCATTCCGCGCTGAGCCGCGACCAGGGTCGCCTGCGCCGCCTGTTTTCGCGTTGCCGCGAGAAGCCGGACGACGCTGCGCTGCGCGCCGAATACGAAAAGCGGCTCAACGCTTCCGTCGCCGCGCGCAGGCAGCGCGAGGAAGCCGCGCCCAAGCCCACGTTCGACAGTGATCTGCCGATCGCGCGCGAAGCCGAGCAGATCATCGGGCTGATCCGGGAAAACCAGGTCGTCGTGGTCGCGGGTGAAACCGGTTCGGGCAAGACCACGCAGTTGCCGAAACTCTGCCTGGCCGCCGGTCGTGGCGGCGCGGGTTTGATCGGTTGCACGCAGCCGAGGCGAATCGCCGCACGCGCCGTGGCGCAGCGCGTTGCGCAGGAATTGCAGGTCGAACTCGGCACGGCGGTCGGCTACCAGGTGCGTTTCACCGAACGCGTCTCGGAGTCGGGCTACGTCAAGTTCATGACGGACGGCATCCTGCTCGCGGAAATCCAGAGCGACCGGTTCCTTTCCGCCTACGACACGATCATCGTCGACGAGGCGCACGAACGCAGCCTCAACATCGACTTCCTGCTCGGCTACCTGAAAACGCTGCTGAAGAAGCGCCGCGATCTGAAACTGATCGTGACCTCGGCCACCATCGATACCGAACGCTTCGCGAAACATTTCGACAATGCACCGGTCGTGGTCGTGGAAGGGCGCAGCTATCCGGTCGAAGTGCGTTACCGGCCGCTCGATGGCGAGGTGTCCGGAAATGCCGAAGCCGCGCCACGCAAAAGTGGGCGTGGCGGCCGCGAGCGCGAGGAGCCGGGCGATGGCATCGGCGTGCTCGACGGCATTGTCCGCGCGCTCGACGACATCACGAAGGAAGATCCACGCGGCGACACGCTGGTGTTCCTGCCGGGCGAACGCGAGATCCGTGATGCGCATCAGGCGCTGGAGCGGCGCAAGTACCGCGAGACCGAAGTGCTGCCGCTGTACGCACGGCTGTCGGCGCGCGACCAGGACCGGATTTTCTCGCCCGGCCCGAAACGGCGCATCGTGCTGGCGACCAACGTGGCGGAAACCTCATTGACCGTGCCGCGCATCCGCTATGTCGTCGATCCGGGCCTCGCCCGAGTGAAGCGCTACAGTCCGCGCGGCAAGCTTGATCGCCTGCACATCGAGCCGATCAGCCAAGCCAGCGCCAACCAGCGTTCCGGACGCTGCGGACGCACGGCGGCGGGCGTGTGCTATCGCCTGTATTCGCAGGTCGATTTCGAGGCGCGCCCGCGCTACACCGATCCGGAAATCCTGCGTTCCTCTCTGGCGGGAATCATCCTGCGCATGCTCGCGCTCGGCTTGGGCCGGATCGAGGATTTCCCGTTCCTCGATGCGCCGGATCCACGGGCGATTTCCGACGGCTGGCAGCAGCTGGTGGAGCTGGGCGCGGTCGACAAGCAGCGCCAGCTCACACCGCTCGGCAGGACGCTCGCGCGTTGGCCGATCGATGTGAAGCTCGGTCGCATGCTGATCGCCGCGAAGGCGCACGGCGTGCTGCGCCCGATGCTGGCCATCGCCAGTTTTCTCGGCATCCAGGATCCGCGCGAACGTCCGCCGGAACGCAAGCAGGCGGCGGACCAGGCGCATGCCGAATTCGCCGACGAACGTTCTGAGTTCCTCGGCATCGTCAAGCTCTGGGACGCCTATCGTGCCGCGCACGAGGAGCTTTCGCAGAACAAGCTGCGCGAGTGGTGCGAGCGCCACTTCCTCGGCTTCCTGCGGATGCGCGAATGGCGTGAACTGCACCGGCAATTGCTCCTGCTGTGCGAGGAGCTGGGCTGGCAGCTCGAATCCGAAACAGGCGCGGTCGCCGCGCCGAACGAAAAGCCCGGGGCGGCGAAGCAGCGCGCCATCGACAGCTACACGAGACTGCATCGCGCGCTCATCACCGGCATCCCGACCCAGATCGGCCAGAAGTCGGACAAGGGCATTTACGAAGGCGCGCGCGGTCGCCGTTTCCAGCTGTTCCCCGGATCGTCGCTGGCGAAAACGCCGCCGGCCTGGGTGTTGTGCGCGACCTTGCTCGACACGCAGAAAGTCTGGGGTTTGACCTGCGCCAAGATCGAACCGGATTGGGCGATTGCGGAACTGGAGCACCTGGTCACGCGCCGGCATTTCGATCCGCACTGGGCGCGTTCGCAAGGGCGCGTCATCGGTTATGAACAGATCTCGCTGTTCGGGCTGGTCCTGGCCGCGAAACGCCCGATCAGCTACGGCCGGCTTTATCCGGCAGAAGCGCACGACATCTTCGTGCGGCAGGCCTTGGTTCCGGGCGAAATCGATACGCGTGCCGGTTTTCTCGCACGCAATCTGGCCACGCTGGAGAAGGCGCGCGAAGAAGAAGCCAAGCTGCGCCGCGCGGGCCTGGTGGCGGACGAGGACTGGCAGGCGCGCTGGTATCTCGACCGCATCCCGACCGAGATCCACGACACCGCCGGCTTGGAAGCGTGGCTGCGCAAGCTCGACGACGCCGGCCGCAAGGCGCTGGAATGGTCGCTTTCCGACCTGTTGCCGACCGAAGGCGGCGACGCCGAGCGCTTCCCGAAGTATTTTCCGCTGGGCGCTGCGCGGCTCGCGCTGCATTACCACTTCGCGCCCGGCGCGGACGACGACGGCGTGACGCTCGATGTCCCGCTGCATTTGCTCAATGCGCTGGATCCGGCGCGGCTCGAATGGCTGGTGCCCGGGCTGGTGCAGGACAAGGCGGCGGCGCTGATCCGCGCGTTGCCGAAAGCCTTGCGCCGCAATTACGTGCCTGCGCCGGATTTCGCGCGCGCTTTCGCCGAGGCCTATCCGAAGCCTTTCGCCGACAGCCTGCGCGGCGAACTGGCGCGATTCCTCGGTCGCCTCACCGGCACGCCGCTTCCGGCGACCGAATTCGACGAGTCCACGCTCGAGACGCATCTGCGGATGCGCTTGCGCCTGCTCGGCGGCAAGAACGAGGTCCTCGCGTATTCGCGCGATCTCGACGAACTGAAGGCGCGTTTCGGCAATCGGGCGGAAGCCGCCTTCGCGCAACGTGCCGGGCGCGCCCTGGCCTCGGAGGCGCTCGACGAATTCCCGCGCGATCCGATTCCGACGCAGATCGAAGGCGAAGCCGGCGTTCCCGCGTTTCCGGCGCTGGTGGACGAAGGCGAGCGTGTGGCGTTGCGCGTGTTCGCCGACGCTGCTCAGGCGGCGCGCGAACATCCGCGCGGCGTGCGGAAGCTGATGGAGCGCGCGCTGGCCGATCGCATCAAGCAGGCGCGAAAGCAATTGCCGGTCGCACCGAAGGCCGCGCTGCTCTATGCCACGCTCGCGGGCACCGACGCCGCGGGCGATGCGGCCGTGAGACAGCAGCACCTGCGCGAGGATCTGGTTTCCGCAGCCTTGAATGCCTTGCTCGAGGACGGGCTCGAAAACATCCGCGAGCGTTCCGCATTCGATGCGCGCGTCGAGGAAGTTGGTAGGAAATTGTTTGCCGAAACGATGCAGCGTTTGACGCTGGCCGAAACGATCCTGGGCAAGCTCGCCGAGCTTCGCCCGAAACTGGAATCGCCGTTGATGGGTTGGGGCAAGGCCAATCTCGACGATGTGGCGGCGCAATTGCACGGGCTTTCGCCGCCGGGTTTCCTGCGCGATACGCCGGGTCATGCGCTGTCGAATTTCCCGCGTTATCTGGATGGCATTGCGCGGCGCATCGAGCGCTTGTTGCGCGATCCGGCCCGCGACCAGGCGCGCATGCTGGAAATCGCGCCGTTTGCACAAGCGCTGGAGAAAGCGCGCGGAATGCCGGGATTCGCCAAGGACCCGCGCTGGCAGGCATTGCGCTGGGAGCTGGAAGAGCTGCGCATTTCGCTGTTCGCGCAGGAGCTCGGGACTGCGATCCCGGTGTCGGCGAAACGCCTCGCAAAGCGGCTGGAAGAGCTGGCCGGGAATGCGGCTTGATCACGCCTGTAGACCCCTGTTCAGCCTGCAGTGTGAGGCGATGCGGAAATCTGGGCTCCCCAAGCCGGCGTTTTGCGAAAATTTCACTTATTTGCTATGGGCTTGGCTACAATCGGTCAAGTTTGGGGTGGACATACCACGCGCTGGTGTGTCTGCGGCTCGCAGTCTTGGGGGACAGGGCGGCCCGGAAATGAATTGGACCTGCAGTGGTACGTCAAGGAGCGACAAACGATGATGGTGGAGAAGCGTGTGCGGAAAGTGGCAGGCTCTTTGGGTAATCGATGGCAGACCGCGCTGATCGCCGTTGCGCTGGGTTCCCTGCCGGTTCCGGTGCTGGCTCAGGCGTTGATCGAGGCGAGTGACCGGTTGTGCACGGCCGGCTTCAACGAGGATTACGGCTGGTTCGCGTTGGAAGCACCGTACTCGGGCAAGCTCGGCGCGCTGGAAATCCCGGGCATGACCGCGGGCCAGTGCGTGGAAACCAACGACCAGGCGCTGCGCGTCCAGCTTGGCGACTTGAAGTTGCCGTTGACGACGAGCGACACGATCGCCAGCTACTTCCCGGGACCTGATGCCCAGGAGTGCGGTACGGAAGGTGCCACGCCGCTGGCATGCGTGACGTTCGAACTGAACGAGCCCGTGCTGTGCGAAAACTATTACGCCGGCTCGGGTGGCGCGGGCTGGAAATTCAAGATCAAGGACGTCAACGGCGACGGAATGCCGCTGCGCATGAATCTTGACGAGAAGTACGTTTCCGGCGTCGTTTCGCTCGAATACGGTGCGGTTTCGGAGCCTTACCTGATTCGCCCGACGATGGCCGACACGACCAAGCAATGGTTGCGTTGCTACTCCGGTCTCGCGGAAAACTGGGCTGGTCTGACGCCGATCAATACGGCGCCGGGCGGCGGCGAAGACCCGGCGATCTTCTGCCCCGGTGGCTTGGATGGCGCGCTGTTCTGCCATGGTTTCGAGGATCCGTCCGGTCCCAACCTTCAGGTCGGTTTCCTGTACGCCGACCGCGACGAGTATCTGCCGGACGATGTGGCCGAACAGCCCACCACGCCGGCCAACAGCACCGTCACCTACCGGATTCGCGTCAGGAATGTCGGCGGCGGCACGGCCTATGGCGTGCGGGCGCGCGAGTTCGTGCCGCGCAGCACGACCTTGCTCTCGCCGACCGTCACGCGTGGCACCTGCGAGTTCGACCGCAGCGACGACGGCGTGATCGGCAACTTCGCGCCCTGCACCAGCGGTGGCAGCGATGCGTCCGCGCTCTACGAGGACATCGGCACGCTCGCGCCCGGCGCCTACGTCGATTACCGCGTGACGCGCAAATCCAGCAGCACCCTCAGCAGCACGCCGCAACTGGCGCTGGTGCAGGTGGCAGTGTTCTCCGATCCGGCGACGACGACCGAAAGCGAATACCGCGACAACAGCCGCACCCTGCGCATCAAACTGGTGGACAACTACCAGATCGTGCGCGGGATCAGCACCAACGGCATCGCGGGCGGCCCGGGCGGCACGATTTCGCTCATGACGCTGCCGGGGGATTGCACCGACGCCGGCAACACCACGACCTGCATGCCGAGCGTCATGGGTGGCCTGGTCTTCGTTGCCACGGCGAACCCGGGCTACACCTTTGCCGGTTTCGAAGGTTGCCTTCCAGGAACGCTCAGCGGCAAGACCTTCGATGGCGGCAATTGGACGACCGGCAGCGCTACGAGCTGCACCCTGACCGCGAAGTTCCATGGCAATCCGACGGTCACGGCGGACGTTACGCCGAGTGGCGATGGCGCCGCGGTGCCGGTGTCTTCGACCATTCGCTGGGGCGACAACGATCCGGCCACGGTCGAGGACGACGCGGTGTTCATCATCACTCCGGCCGCGGGAAAGGAAATCGACACGGTGACCGGCAGCGGCTGCGCGCCGGTCGACAACGGCGACGGCACGTGGACGGCGGCCAACGTGCAGTCCGCCAACTGCCATGCCGCGGTGGCGTTCAAGGCGTCCCGCTATAGCGTCAGCCTCGGATTCGACGGTGGCTTCGGCGAATATTTCGTTCCGCCGTCGGGCGTGGTGGACAACCTGCTCTACAACGAGCCCGCGTCCTTCCAGTTCAAGGCGACGGATGGCATCCACGAGATCGAATCCGTCGTCGATACCTGCGGGCCGGGCGGCACGCACAGCGGCGCAACGCCGGTGCTGGTCGCCAGCGCGCCGGTGCGCTGGTATCTCTACAACGTGGTCGCCGTGACGCACACCTGCACGGTGACCGCCAAGTTCAGGCTCATCACCCACATGATCGCGGTCGATCCGGCGCTGTCGCACGGCAGCATCGAGTTGGCCGAAGCCGAAGTGGTGCACAACACCAACGCCGAATTCACCGTGGTTCCGGACAACGGCTACCACTATGTCCAGTCCAGCATCGCCGGCTCCTCTGCCTGCGGTTCGTTCGGCGGCGATGCGGCGAACGGTACGATTGCGACCGATGCCAGCGTCAGCATCGCCGGCACGGCCGGTCCGATTGCGCAGGATGGCTGCATCCTGACGGCCGCCTTCGCGCGCAACGAATACAACCTCACCATCAGCCAGACTGGTGGCAACGGCACGCTTGGCGCCTATCCGTCCACGGTGCTGCACGGCGACGACGCGCAGATCCAGACCGTGCCCGCGAACGGCTATCACGCGGCGTTCACCAGCACGACGCCGGGAGCCTGCTCGGTGCTGGCGAACCCGACGGTCGACAATCAGACCTATACCGACACGCAGTTCGACACCAGCGCGATCACGGGGCATTGCGCACTGAATGTCAGCTTCGTTCCGAATACCTACACCGTGACGGCAACGGCTGGCGCGGGCGGGACGATTTCCCCGAGCGGTGAGCAGGTCTTCCCGCACGGCACCAATACCTTCTTCACCGTGACGCCGGATTCCGGCTACGTGATCGACAGCGTCACGGGCTGCGGTGGCAACCTGGCCGGAAGCATCTACCTCGTTTCGGTGACTTCCAATTGTGCGGTCACGGCCACCTTTGCGCCGGAATGAGTCGCCGTTCCACGGAACATTGAACGAGCAGACGAACGCCGGGGCTTTCCCCGGCGTTTTCATTTAGGGGAACATGCATCGCATGGCATCCAAATCGAAACGCATCGACACGCTCGAGGCCTGGCTGCAACAGCCGCGGCGCGCGACCACGAGCCTGCCGGCTGCGGTGCTGGACCTGATCGGACAACATCCCCCGACGCCTGCGCTCGAGGCGGAGCTTGCCCAGACGCTGGAAGAGCTGGACGTGTTGCGCGCCGACAGCGCCACGCTCGCGGCGGCGGCGTTGTTCGCCTGCATGCCGGATGCGGAAATTCCCACGACCCTCGTGCCGCCGGTGCTGATCGAAGGCCAGCGCGAAGCCGGAAAAGTATGGTCGATCTACGCCGAACGCGCCGCGTCGGGCAATGCCGAAGGCCTGCGCCGCCTGTTGCTGGCGATCGTGCGAGATCTGCGCGTGGTGCTGATCCTGCTGGCGCGGCAACTGGTGCGATTGCGCATGGCGGCTGCCAAGCCTTCCGAGGCTTCGATCGCGCTGGCACGGCTGAGCGCGGACATCCATGCGCCGCTCGCGAACCGGCTCGGGGTCTGGCAGGTGAAGTGGGAAATGGAAGACCTGATCTTCCGCATCCTGCAGCCCGACACTTACCGTCGCATCGCCAAGCTGCTCGACGAAAAGCGCGGCGACCGCGAGCGCTTCATCGAGGACGCCAAGCGCCAGCTGCGCGAAGCCCTCGAGCATGCCGGATTGCGCGGCGAGATCGCGGGAAGGCCGAAGCACATCTTTTCCATCTGGAAAAAGATGCAGAAGAAGCAGCTCGACTTCGAACACCTCTACGACATCCGAGCGGTGCGCGTCCTCGTCGACGACGTGGCCGCGTGCTACACCGTGCTCGGCCTCGTGCACGGCCTGTGGACGCCGGTGCCGGGCGAGTTCGACGACTACATCGCCAACCCGAAGGGCAACAATTACCGTTCGCTGCACACCGCCGTCACCGGCCCACAGGGCAAGACGCTGGAAGTGCAGATCCGCACCTTCGAGATGCACGAACACGCCGAGCTGGGCGTCGCCGCGCACTGGCGCTACAAGGAAGGCGGCGCGGGCGACGCCGAGTTCGAGCGCAAGATCGCGTGGATGAGGCAACTGCTCGAGGGCGACAAGAACGAGGGCAACGAAGCAAGCGCGCTGCTCGCCGGTCTTTCCACCGAGCTGATCGAAGACCGCGTTTATGCCTTGACGCCGCAAGGCAAGGTCGTCGATCTGCCGAAAGGCGGCACGGTGCTGGATTTCGCGTACCACGTCCACACCGAAGTCGGGCATCGCTGCCGCGGTGCCAAGGTCAACGGACGCATCGTGCCCTTGACGTTCCAGCCCGTGAGCGGCGATCAGGTGGAGATCCTGACGAGCAAGACCGGCGAGCCGCGCCGCGACTGGCTCGTGGCCGGTTCCGGATTCCTGGCCAGCGCGCGGGCGCGCGACAAGGTCCGCGCCTGGTTCCACAAGCTTGATCACGCCCGCAACGTGCAGGCCGGACGCGAGTTGCTGGATCGCGAACTGAAGCGGCTCAACCTGCACCAATTGAACCTCGAACTCGCGCTGCCGCGCTTCAAGCTGGCCAAGCTTGACGACCTGCACGTCGCCGTCGCGCTCGGCGACATCGGCTGTCACCAGGTTGCGCGCGCCCTGCACGAAGCCACGCAGGCCTCGACGGAGCCGAAGACGACGGGCCTGGGCGGCGCGCTCGCGAAGCCGCCGAAACCGGCCAAGGGCTTCACGATCGAAGGCGTCGGGAACCTGATGGTGACGCTGGCGCGATGCTGCCAGCCGGTCGCGGGCGATGCGATCGCCGGCTACCTGACCCAAGGACGCGGCGTCACGGTGCACCGGACGGGCTGCAAATCCTTCGCCTCGCTGTCGGCGCGCGCGCCGCAACGCGTGCTGCCGGTTGAATGGGGGCGCCAGGACGCACAGAGCTACAGCGTCGACGTCGTGGTGCGGGCGCTGGACCGCAAGTGGTTGCTGAAAGACCTCACGAATTTGATCGGCCAGGCCAACGTGCACGTGCTCGCGATCAATTCGCGCCTTGATGAGCCGCGCAATTCCGTGGAACTGCGTTTCACCTTGAAAGTCACCGATTTCGAGCAGCTCGGCGAATTGCTCGGCAAACTCGCGGCGGCGCCAGGCGTGGTTTCGGCGGTGCGGGCCTGATCCTGTCGGAATAATCCGGCCGACGGCGGTTCCGGCAAAATCACCGGGCGAGCTTGTTATGGTTTGCTCGGTTATTCTTCCTTGATTGGATCCTTCGCGGCATGGCCTTGTGATCGACATTCCCGGCTACAAGATTCTCAAAACGCTGGGCCGCGGTGGCATGTCCACCGTGTACCTCGCGTTGCAGGAATCGGTGGATCGCGAAGTCGCGCTCAAGGTGATGGCGTCCACGCTCAAGGGCGATCCGGAATTCGATGAGCGCTTCCTGCGCGAGGCGCGCATCGCGGCCAAGCTGCGGCACCCGCACGTGGTGCAGATCCACGATGTGGGCATCAGCGGCGATCACGCCTACATCGCGATGGAATACCTGTCCGGCGGCCCGGTGCTGGGCCGAGAAGGCGTGCCGCGCGATCCGAGCTTCGCGCTGCGCGTCACACGCGAGATCGCGACCGCGCTCGGCTACGCCGGCATGCGCGGCGTCGTGCATCGCGACATCAAGCCCGACAACATCCTGCTGCGCGAGGACGGCGCAGCGGTATTGAGCGATTTCGGTATCGCCCGAGCCGGCGACAGCGCGCGCATGACGCGCACCGGCGCGATCATCGGCACGCCGCATTACATGAGCCCGGAGCAGGCGCGCGGCGACAAGCTCGACCAGCGTGCCGACCTCTACAGCCTCGGCATCGTGCTGTACGAACTGCTCACCGGAACGGTGCCGTACCAATCGAACAGCTCGCCGCTGGCGGTGGGCATCATGCACCTCACCGCGCCGCTGCCGAAGCTGCCGGAGCACCTGGCCTGGGTGCAGCCGCTGCTGGACCGGATGCTCGCGAAAAATCCGGACGAGCGCTTCCAGAACGGCATGGAGCTGTCCGGCGCGCTGTCGATGCTCGAGCGCAGTGAGCATCGGCCGACCAGCGAAACCTTCGTCGGCCTGAGGCTGGGGGGCACGCCGCAGCCGAAGTTCGCGACGCCGGGCGCGTCCGGCACGCAAGCCGAACAGGCATCGTCGGCACTCGAAGGCGATACCCGCGAACCTGCGCTCGGCGACATGGATGACATCGGCGCGAACGAGCCGAAACGCGGTCGTTCGCGTTCCCGCACCAGGTCGTCAGCGCCGAACGTGGCGAAAACCGAACCCGCGGCGACGGATTCCGCCACGCCGCGGATGCCGAAGCGCGAGCTGAAATCCAAGGCCACGCCGAAGCTCGGTTCGACGCCGTCGATCTCCGAGCTCGACGAGCCGTCGCGCCGCATCGAATCCCGTGCGTCGCTTCCGTCCGGTTTCTGGATGGGCGCGGGCGTGGCGGCGGTGCTGGCCTTGCTGATCGTCGCCGGATTCCTGTTCGGCGATCGCCTGCGCGGCCTCGCGGCGCCGACGCGGATGAATTCCCTGCTCGAACAGGCCGACGCGGCGCTTGCGGCGCAGCGCCTGATCGACGGCCCCGGCAATGCGCGCGAGTTGTATCTGGCCGCGCTGGCGCAGGATCCCGACAGCTTCGCCGCGCGTCAGGGCCTGCAGAAGGTCGGTGAGCGCCTGCTGGCGCGCGCCCGCAGCGAAGTGCAGTCGAACCAGCCGGAGGCCGCGAAGGCGAGCCTGCGCGCCGCGCGCGAACTCGCGGTTCCCGCGATCGACGCCGACGCGGTGCAGCGCGAACTCGACGCGCTCGAAACCCGCGCGATCGAAATCGAATCCGGCCTTGCGCGGGCCCGCGAGGCGCTTGCCGAGAACCGGCTGGACGAAGCCGACGGCGCCGTCGCGCTGTTCCGCAACGTGCTGCGCGCCGATCCTTCCAACGCGCTCGCCGCCGCGGGTTTGCGCGATGCGCTCGCGCGTCTGCTGGAACGCGCGAACGCCAGTGCCGCGGCAGACGATGTCGATGTCGCCGCGACGATCATCGAGCAGGTCGAGGCCATCGATCCGGCGCATCTGGGCCTGCCCGACGCGCGGATCCGCCTCGCGCAGGCGCGCGAACGCGGCCGGCAGCGGCAGATACAGGAACTCGAACAGCTGCTTGCACAGGCGCAGGCGGCGGCCAAACGCGGCAAGTACGACGGCATCGACGGCGCGGAAGCCGGATTCCGCGCCGTGCTGGAACGCGATCCGGGCCATGCCGGCGCGATGGAAGGATTGCGCCAGATCGCGGTCGCGCGGCTGTCGCAGGCCAATCGCCTGATCGCCGATTTCCGCTTCGACGAAGCACAGGCGTTGATCGACGAGGCGGTACGGATCGACCCCGGCGTGCCCGGCATCGCCGCCGCGCGCATCCGCCTGCGCGAAACCGAACGCCAGCATGGCGGCAAGGACGTCATTGCGATCTCGGCCTCGTCGAGCGTCGATCCGGCGCGCATTGCGGCGCTGCTCGACGAAGCGGGCAGGGCCGCGGCGGCGAACCAGTTCCTGTCGCCGCCCGGCGATTCCGCTTACGACAAATACCGCGCCGTGCTCGCGCTCGATCCCAACAACGCGGCCGCGCGCGCCGGACTTTCCGGATTGCCCGCGCTGGTGAAGCGCCATTTCGAGAGCCAGCTTGCCGCCGGAAAACTGCAGGCCGCGCTCGGCCAGATCAACGCGCTGGAAACCCTTTCGCGCAACGATGCCGCGCTCACCGGCATGCGCCGGCGATTGGCCGAGCGTTATCTTGCCTATGCCGCCGAGCGTCTGGGCGCGGGAGAGCTGAAGCGCGCCGGCGATGCGATCGACAGCGCGGCCGAGCTGGATCCCACGAATGCCGAGCTGCCTGCGTTGCAGGCGAGGCTCGAACAGGCGCGCGGCAAGTAATCAGCCCACGATCCTGCGCAGCGCCGCGCGCGCCGAATCGAACGAGAAATGCGCGCGCACGTTCGCCGCGCCGTGTTCGGACAGCGTGTTCCACAGCGCTTCGTCGCGATACGCCGCCACCACTTTGGCAGCGAAATCGGCGGCGTCGGAAGCGACCAGCACGTCGCGTCCGGGCTCCGCGAACATGCCTTCGACCGCCATGGGCGTGGCCACGACCGGCTGGCCGTAGCTCATGCTCATGTTGACCTTGCCCTTCACGCCCGCGCCGTAGCGCAGTGGCGCGACGGCGACGCGGCAACCGTCGAGGAAGGGCTCGATGTCTTCCACGTAGCCTTCGAACACGACGCCGGGCAGCTCGCCGAGCGCCTTCACTTCGTTCGTCGCCTTGCTGCCGATGAGGTGCAGAACCACGTCCGGCAGCTCCCGGCGCACCAGCGGGAAGATTTCGCGCGCGAACCAGGTCGCCGCATCGACGTTCGGCGGATGCTGGTAGCCGCCGACGAACATCAGTCCTTCGCGCTCCGCATAGCCGCGGCGGCGGCCGGGCACGGCGTGGACGTTGGACAGGATCGCGACCTTCGCGCCCGGGAGTTCCTTTTCCAGCAATTCCTTTTCGACCGGGCTCACGACCAGCGTCAGGTCGCAGTCGCGCACCAGCTTCAGTTCCGCTTCGCGCGTCTGCGCGGCGGTGCGCGCCAGGGTTTCGTCCTTGGCCAGTTCGGCGGCGCGCTGCTCACGCAGGTAATGCAGGTCGACCGTGTCGAAGACCAGCTTGGCCTTCGGCGCGTTCGCACGCACCAGGCTGACGTACTGGCTGGCGATGTAGTGGCGCGAGACGAAGACCACGTCGAAACGCTTGCCGTGCTCGGCGAACCACGCCACCGGATCGGCCAGCCACGGATGCCACAGCACTTCCACGCCCATCTGCTGCAGGTCCGCGCTGTAGCGCTTCACGTAGGCGCGGTTGTCGGCGAAGAAAGTCACCGCGCAGCCGTCGTCGAGCAGCAGTCGCAGGATGTTGCTCAGGCGCAGTGAGCCGGAATCCTGGTCCGGCTGCGGCGTGGTCGCGTCGATCACGAGCACGCGCTTGCGGGTGCGATGCTGGCGCGCGATGGCAATGTCGGTTCCGGGTTCGGAATGCCTGGCGAGCTGCTCGCGCCAGCGGTCGACGAACTTGGACTGGTTGAGCACCTGGTAGCGCTTCGTGCCGCTCGAGGTGTCGGTGCCGGAGCTGATGCCTTCATAGTGCACGACCACCGAGGCCGGCTGGTACAGCACGCGCAGGCCGGCGCTGCGCACTTTCATCGCGAGGTCGGTGTCTTCGTAGTAGGCCGGCGCGTAGTACGAATCGAAACCGCCGAACCGGTGGAACAGTTCGGTGCGCAGCGCGATCGCCGCGCCCGAGCAGTAATCGACTTCCCGGACGAAGTTGTATTCGGGCTTGGACGGATCGTCGAAGCGCCCGTAGTTCCAGCCCGAGCCGTCGGAAAACACGATGCCGCCGGCTTCCTGCAGGCGGCCGTCCGGATACACGAGCTTGGCGCCGACGAGGCCGACGTCCGCGTGCTGCTCGAACGTGCCGATCAGCGCGTCGAGCCAATGGTCCTGGACCGCGGTGTCGTTGTTGAGGAACACGATGAACTCGCCCTTGGCCGAGGCCGCACCGGCGTTGCACGCGCCGATGAAACCGAGGTTCTGCGCGTTGCGCTGGTAGCGCAGGCCCTCGATGCCGGGCAGTTGCTGCGGCGTGTCGTCGGAAGAGCTGTCGTCCACGACGATGATCTCGTGCGCGATGTCGTTCTTCGTCGCGGCGAGCGAGCGCAGGCAGATCAGGGTCGCGTCGAGGTGGTTGTAGACCGGGATCACGACCGACACGCGCGGCGCGTCCGAACGCGGCAGTACGATCGGCGTGTCGTCCGCGGTGGCCGTCGGCATGACGATCGCGGGATTCGTCTGCACCGGCGGCGGAGGTGAAAGCTCCTGCCGGATGCGCGTGATCGTGCCGCGCAGGCCGCGCATGCGCAGGCTGGTGATCAAGCGGTTCATGTTGGAACTGACGCGCTTGGCGCGGAAATCCAGTCGCGCCAGCGTGCCGCGCGCGAGCCGCATCGCGAAACGCAGCGGCCGCGTGAGTTTCCAGGAATGGCTGGCAAGGATGCGGTTGCGCTCGGCCTCGAACGCGTCGCGTTGGGCGATGACCGCATCGAGATGGCGTTGCAATTCCTCGCGCTGGCTTTCCATTTCGGCAATCTGCGCGGCGAATTCCTGGCGGTTTTGCATGATTTCTTCCTGCATCGACAGGGCCCAGGCGGTGCGCTCGTCGAATTCGCGCTGCAGCGAAACGAGGTGGGCGTCGCGGGCGGCCAGGTCGGCATTGAGTTGTTGGGCCCAGGCATTGCGTTCGGCCAGCAATCGGTCGAGCGTCGCGGCCCATTCGGCGCGTGCGGCCAGTTCCTTTTGCTGCGCTGCCAAGGTGCGCGCGGCGGCGTCGAGTTTTTCGGAAAGACGCTGCTGCGCGGCTTCGAGTGCGTGGCGTTGTGCGGACGCGGCGGCGTCCACGGTGCGCGGTGCCAGTTGTCGTGATCGAGCCTGCGTGGCGAGCAGTTCGCCCCACATCGCGGCCATCGTTTCCAGCGTCGAAACCGCAGGACGAGCCGCGCGCAGTTTTTCCAGCGGCGCGCGATCGTGCAGCAGGGCATTCAGGCGCGCTGCGACCGCGTCCACGTCCGGTTCGCAGAGCAGGCCCGTCGCGCCGTCTTCGATCCGTTCGGCGAACGCACCGCGTCGCGGCGCGAGCACCGGAATGCGCAGGCTCCACAGTTCCGACAAGGTGTAGCTGAAGGTTTCCGGCACCGTGGATGGCAGCAGCGCGAGATCGGGCCGGAGCTTTTCGAGCAGCTGCGGCAGTTCATCGCGCGTGTAGTCCATCAGCACGTGCACGCGCGGCGTGCCGAAATAGCGCATTCCGGCTGCGCCGCTTCCGGCCAACACGAGCTCGATGCGCGGATCGAGCTTGGGCAACAGCGCATCGAGCAGTTCCTCGCCCTTCGCGCCGTTGATGCGGCCGGCGACCAGGACACGCAAGCCGTCGCGCTTCGGCGGTTGCCACGGCGATGGCGCTTCGGGCCACGGCGCGAGGCCATGCGGAATCGTGCGCGACGGCAATGCCGACAAGCGCGGCTCGATCCGCGCCAGCGTGCGCAACACGCCTTCGCTCGGCGCGACCAGGGTTGGCTTCGCGTCGAGCAATGCCGCGACGTATGCCTCGCGCAGGCGCTGCCAAGCGGCGATCCGCTGTTCGGTGAATCCGACGCGCTTGCGCTTCAGCGCATCGGCGATGGCGTCGGGGCCGAAGTCTTTCGCCGCATCGTCGAAGTCGTCGTGCAGCGCGGGCCACAGCGGGTAGTAATCGTGGCAGGCGACCAGCGTCGGCAGGCGGGTGCGCAGGATGTCGAGGCTGTGGCCGATCAGCGAGGAAACCACGATCTGTGCGACGGAAAAATCGCGCAGCACACGTTCGATCGCGGCCTTCGCTTCCGTGCCCGAAATGCGGCTGGCTTCGACCGGCGCATCGAGCGGGAAGGTTCGCAGCGGCGGCGCGTCCGGCGCGGCGCGCAGTTCCAGCGCGATGCCGGTGAGCTTGTCCGCCGGCGCACTGCGCGCCATCAGGGTGATGTGGTGGCGCTCGCGGTCGGCGCGCGCAAGATCGGCGACGAAACGCTGTGCACCGCCGCCCCAGCCGTGCAGCACATGCAGCACGACGGGATTGCCGTCGAGTCCGAAGTACGGCGGTGCGAAGTCGCGCGGCGCGTGGCCGAAGGCGGCGTGCAGGCGCGCGCGCAAGGCCACGAGCGCGTCGTCGTCGGATTGCTCCGTCGCCACGCCGCCGACGACCAGATGGTCCAGTCGCGCCGCTTCGACGCCGAATGGCATCCGCAAAGCGCGCTCGTCCGGGCTGATCGCGGCCAGCGCGGTGGCGCGCCAGTAGCTCAAACCCACGGCAAGGGTGCGCGTCGGAACCGCTTCGCGCTCGGCCACCGACCAGCAGCGGGCATCCAGCGTGGCGGGCGGAACCGGATCGGGATATTCCAAAACGCCCGCATCCAGCGCGCCGATCAGGTCGAAAGCCGGTTCGCGTTCCACCGCCGCGAACAGCCGTTCGTGCCAGAACGGCGGCAATACCGCATCGGCGTCGATCAATACCGCGTCGCGGCCCGGATGTTCGGCGGCGAATTGCCGCAATGCGGCGGCGGTTCGCGGCAAGACCAGGATTCCGGCGCCCGACGGCAAGCGTTCGCGCCAGACCGCCAGCGATTCCGCGGCTTTCGCATGGCCAAGCACGCAATAAACAGGTGCGGCGTCGGCATGGGCGGCGGGTTTCGGGTTCAAGATGGAGACAGGCTCGTGGCGGAACCCTGAATTATAGAGGCGGAACGGGGGCTGCACGGCGGCAGGTGCGTTACGCGCCGCTAAACTGGCCGCCCGCCGATTTCCCGAGATTCCCATCTCCGTGTCCCGACGCGCATCCGATTCCGACGACCAATCCCCTTCGCGCTTTCGCGCCATGCTGCGCTGGCTGTGGCGCTGGGCATTTCCCCCCGCGTTGCTGATCTTCGGGCTGGCCATGGGCTTCTTCGTGCCCTACGTGATTTCGCTCGACAAGCAGGTGCGCGAGGAATTCAGTCGCCTCACCTGGCAGGAGCCGACGCGTGTGCTGGCGCGACCCTTGGCCTTGTCGCCGGGTGTGGCGATGACGCCCGGCGCGCTGGAAGCCGAACTGGTGGCCGCGCGCTTCGTCGAGGATGGGCAGGCGCGCCAGCCCGGAACCTACCGCCGTGACGGCGAACGCTTCAGCATCGCCACGCGCGGCTATGCCGATCTCGATGCACGCGTGGCGTCGGCCAGGATCGAAGTCGTGCTCGACAAGGGCCGCGTGCGCGAGCTGAACGTCAATGGCCGCGCGGCGCAGCAGGCGCGGCTCGATCCGGCGCGCATCGCCACGCTTTACGGCGAAAAGCAGGAGGACCGCCGGCTCGTGCGCCTGGAAGAGGTGCCGACGCTGTTCATCACCACGCTGCAGGCGGTCGAAGACCGCGAGTTCAAGCACCACTTCGGCATCGACCTTTGGGGCATCGCGCGCGCGGCCTGGGTCAACCTGACCTCGGGCGAGCTGAAGCAGGGCGCGAGCACGCTGACGCAGCAGCTCGTGCGCAATCTCTATCTGACGCGTGAACAGAGCTTTGGGCGCAAGTTCAAGGAAATCCTCTACGCGCTGGTGATCGAAGCGCGCTTCTCCAAGCGCGCGATCCTCGAGGCCTATGTCAACCAGGTCTATCTCGGCCAACAAGGTGGGCAGGCCGTGCATGGCGTCGCGGCCGGCGCGGATTTCTGGTTCGGGCGCGAGCTCGATCAGCTTTCCACCTCCGACATCGCGTTGCTGGTCGGCATGATCAAGGGGCCGTCGCTGTACGACCCGCGCCGGAATCCGGAAGCTGCATTGAACCGCCGCAACATCGTGCTGCAGCAGATGTTCGACACCGGCCTGATCGACGAGCCGCAATTCCGCGCCGCGCGCGGCACGCCGCTCGGCGTCGCGCGGCGCGCGAACCTTTCGCAGAACCGCTATCCGGCCTTCATGGCGCTGGTGCGCGACCAGTTGCTGCGCGATTACCCGGCCGACGCTTTGCGCGGCGCAGGGCTGACGATCCTGACCACGCTCGCGCCCTCGGCGCAGGAAAGCGCGGAAACCGCGGTGAAAACCGCGCTCGACGCACTGACGCAGAAGAACCGTCCGGCGCTGCAGGCGGGCCTGGTGCTGACCGACACCGCGCAGGGCGAGGTGCTCGCGATCGTCGGCGCGCGCGATCCGGGCGACCACGGCTTCAACCGTGCGCTCGATGCGAAGCGGCCGGTCGGCTCCCTGCTGAAACCCTTCGTGTACCTGCTCGCCCTGGCCCAGCCGGAACGCTTCGCGCTGGCGACCCCGGTGGACGATGCGCCGATCACGGTGCCCTTGCCGGGCCGCAAGAGCTGGACGCCGGACAATGCCGATTCGCGCAGCCACGGCCGCGTCACCCTGCTCGATGCCTTGAAGCAGAGCTACAACCAGGCGACGGTGCGCATCGGCATGGAAGTCGGCGTGGATCGCCTTGCGCGCCTGTTGAAGGCGTTGGCGGCGATCGACGCGACGCCGAATCCGTCGTTGATCCTGGGCGCGGTCGATCTGTCGCCCTTGCAGATGACGCAGGCCTACCAGTTCATCGCTTCGGGCGGCCAGATGCAGCCCTTGCGCGCGGTGCGAGCCGTGCTTGACCGCAACGGCGTTCCCTTGCAGCGTTACGACGCCGAACCCGCGCCGGCGCAGCACGGCGACACCATCGCCGCGCGCCTGGTCGAGCTCGCGCTGCAGGAAACCGTGCGGAGCGGCACCGCGGCGCGGCTCAATTCGGAAGGCCTGGGCTGGCTCAATCCGGCCGGCAAGACCGGCACCAGCAACGACAGCCGCGACAGCTGGTTCGCCGGCTTCACGGGTTCGCGGCTGGCCGTGGTCTGGGTCGGCAACGACCACAACGAACCGACCGGCCTGTACGGCTCGACCGGCGCGATGAAGGTGTGGAGCGAACTGTTCCGCCGCATCCCGAGCGAGCCGTTGCAGGTGCCGATGGAAGGGCTGGAATGGGCCGTGGTCGATCCGGAAGAATTCGCGCTGAGCGATGAAGTGTGTCCCGGCACGCGGCGCTTCGTGTTCGTCGAAGGCTACGCGCCGCGCGAGTATCGCGGCTGCCCGCTGGAACGATTCAAGCAATGGGTGCGGGGCGACAGGAATGGCGATGGAGAGCCGACGCAATGATGCAAGGTGAGGTGGCCGCGGTTTGCCTGCGGCCTCGGATGGATGGGCGGTTGGCGTCCACGGGCTGGAAATCCGCAGGCGTGGCCTGTATCGCGGCGCTGGTGGCGGCCTGCGCAACGAGTGGCCCGGAGGTCGCCCGGATCGACGAAACGCCCAAGCGCGACCTGCTGCTGGAAGTGCGCGCCGCCGCCGTCGGCGATGACGCGCTCGACGTGCATCCGCTGCGCGATCCGGTCGTCGCCGACCTGATCCAGATAGCGGAGAAAAAGGAAGCCGCGCGCGATTTCGCCGGCGCGGACGCGGCCCTGGCGAAAGCCTTGGACTATGTGCCCGGCGATCCGGAACTGATCCAGTGGCGGGCCGAACTTGCCTTGGCGCGCGGCAGGCGCGAAGACGCCGTGGCGCTGGCGCAGGCCTCGTACGAACACGGCCCGAAGCTCGGTGTGCTGTGCCGTCGCAACTGGGCCACGATCCGCATTGCGCACGAGCTGGTCGAGGATGCGATGGGCGTGCAGCAGGCGACCGAACAGCAGGGCAAATGCACGGTCGCGCCGCCGGTGCGGATGTAGACGGCCTCGCTTCGAGGCGTTGGCACCGGTCGTGAAAACGATCGCGCGATGGCGTCCAAGACCGGATGCCATCGGATCGGAAAGCGCATGTTGCGCTGCTGCGGGAAAGTTTCCGCAGTGACCTATCATGGGCGCATGAATCCTTCCGTTTCCCGCGTTCCGGCGTCGATGCGCCGCCTTTACCCATGACGCAGCGCGCCGCATGGCTGGACCAGGCGCGGCAATTGCTGCACGCGGGCGAGAACCAGCGCGCGGCTGCCGTGCTCGAGCGTGGGCTGGCGCAATGGCCGGAAGACCCGCAGGCCCTGGCGTGGCTGATGCAGTTGCATCCGAACGACGCGGAGCTGGCGTTCCGTGCCGGAACCGCCGCAGGCCGCGCGGGGCAATACCGCTTCGCCGCGCAGTTCTTCGCCAGGGCACTGGGCTTGCGGCCCGGCTGGATCGACGCCCAGCTCCGCCACGCCGACTGCCTGTTCTGGCTGGGCGAAACCGACGCCGCGCACGCCGCCTATGCGGCCGTGCTGCAACGCGATCCGCAGCGCGTCGATGCCGTGCGCGGATTGCGCGACAGCCTGCCGGCCAACGCCGCGCCCGGCGAACGCGCGCAACTGACCGAGCGCATCTGCGCGATCGCGCCGACGCCGGCGCATTACACCGAGCTTTCCACCGACCGCTACAACCTCGGCGATCTCGAAGGCTGCCATGCGGCATTGGACCGGGCGCTCGTGCTCGATCCCGATCATGCGCCGGCGCGCTGGCAAAGGTTCCAATGGCCGCGCTGGTTCACGCCGCCAACGGAGGCGGAAGCGGCCGGCTTCATCGAACAATGGCGCGCCGGTCTGGCGTATTTCGAGCAACGCGCCGTGCAGGCCTCGACCGACGAACACCTGCATTCCTGTCCGGCATTCGCGGGCGCGTTCCATCGCCATTACCTGCCGGATGCCGATGCCGAACAGGCGCGCTACGGGAAACTGCTGCGCGCGCTGGTGTCGCCGCGCCATCCGGACGTGCCGCCGCGACCGTTCCGGCGCGGCAGGAAGCGCATCGCGATCGTCACTTCGCACCTGAACTGGCACACCGTTTCACGCCTGTTCGTGCCCTTGTTGGCGCGGCTTTCCCCGGCGGATTTCGAATTGCACGTGGCGAGCATCGGGCCGGTGCTGCCGCAGTGGCGGACACAGTTCGCGGCGGCGAACGCGACGATCCACGACGCACCGCGACCGCCGCTGGCATGGAGCGCGTTGCTGCGCGAACTGCAGCCGGATGCGGTGGTGTTCCCGGAAGTCGGCCTGGAAGTTTCCACGCAATGGCTGGCCTGCCAGCGCTTCGCGCCGGTGCAGATCGCGTTGTGGGGACATCCGGTCACGACCGGTCTTTCGAGCATCGATTACTTCGTCAGCAACGAGGCGATGGAATCGGCCGATGCGCAGTCGCTCTACACTGAAACGCTGGTGCGCCTGCCCGGTTTCGGTCATGGCTTCGTGCCCGATGGAATCCATGCCAAGCATCCGGCGAATGCCGTCGCCAATCGCGACGGCGGCGTGGACATTCTCTGCACCCAGAGCCTCTACAAGCTCTTGCCCGCGCAGGACGAGCTGTTCGCGCGCGTGCTCGCGGGCGTGCCCGGAGCGCGGTTGCACCTGTTCCCGCACGAGAATGCGCAGGTGCGCGAAAGCCTGCGGCAGCGCATGTCGCAGGCGCTGGCGCGGCATGGCGTGGACGAAGCGAGGGTGCGGATGCATCCGCTCAAGGGCTTCGACGAGTGGCTGGCCTTGTCGTCCGGCTGCGCGTTGCATCTGGACAGCCTTGGATTTTCCGGCGGCATGACATCGTTCGATCTGTGCGCGATCGGCCTGCCCGCGATCACGCTGCCGGGCGCGACCATGCGCAGCCGCCAGACCGCCGCGATGCTGCAGGCGATGGAGTTGCCGGAACTGGTCGCCGTCGATGCCGAGGATTACGTCGCCAAGGCTGTGGCATTGGCGAACGACCCGTCGCGGTGTCGCGAGCTGGCGGCGCGCATCCGCGAACGCAACGCCTGCCTGTGGAATGGCGACGAAGCGGCGAAGGCGTTGAACGCCTTCCTCGCTAAGGTCACGCAGTAGCGCTGCGACGTCCGGTGGCGTGCCGCACGAAAAAGCGTTTCAGCGGCGGCAAGCGATCCACCAGTCCCAGCGCCGGGCCGCGCAGCAGCGTCGGCAGCACCGCATCGGTTCCGAACAGGCGTTCGATGCCATCGAACGTGTACGCGGCCAGCGTGTCCTCGCTGCGGCGACGCGCGGCATAGCGCCGCAGCAATTGCGGCGAACCGATGTCGCGACGTTGCGCGTGCGCGGCTTCGGCCAGCCGAACGAGTTCGGCCACGTCGGCAAGCCCGAGGTTCACGCCTTGTCCGGCAAGCGGATGCACGCCATGCGCGGCGTCGCCGGCGAGCACGACGCGGCCTTGCGCGTAACGCTTGGCAAGTCGCAGCTTCAGCGGGAACGCGGCGCGCGGCGAGAGCGGTTCGATTGCGCCGAGGCAACCGCCGCTGGCGCGTTCGAATTCGCGCGCGAAGGTCGCGTCGTCCAGTTCCAGCACGCGCTGGGCTTCCGCGTCGGGCAAGGTCCAGACGAAGGAGCAACGGTTCTCGGTGAACGGCAGCAGCGCCAGCGGGCCGCCGGGCTGGAAGCGTTGCCAGCAGGTGTCGCCATGCGGCTTTCCGGTGCGGACGAAACCGACGACGCCGCGCGAAGCGTAATCGCGGCCCGAAGTGCCGATGCCGAGTTTCTCGCGCAGCGGCGAATTGGCGCCTTCGGCGGCGATCAGCAGCTTCGCTTTCAGGTGGCTGCCGTCGTCCAGTTCCACCGCGACGGAATCCTCGTCCTGCGTGAGTTCGACCACGCGCGCCGGGCGATGCTGCACGACGTTCGGGCAGGCCTGCAGCCCGCGCGCAAGCTCGGCCGCGATCAGGTTCTGCTCGACGATGTGGCCGAGCCAGGGCAGGGCCACATCGTCGGCGGAAAAGCGCACTTCGTCGTTCGGCGCGGCCGCGTCCCAGACCCGCATCATGCGGTACGGCTGCGCGCGCGCGGCGGCGATGGAACCCCACACGCCGAGTTTTTCCAGGAGATCGCTCGACGCGGGCGAGATCGCGTACACGCGCAGGTCGGGCGCGGCATCCGCGTTCCAGACGGGCGCGGTGGCCATGTCCACGAGCGCGACGCGCAAGCCGGCGCGGGCGAGGCCGAGCGCGGCGGAGGCGCCAACCAAGCCGCCGCCGACGACGATGGCGGCCGGTTCGTTCTTGTTCGGGCGCGTGGTGTTCATGAGTGCGCTGCTTCCCGTGCCAGTGTCGGAACGTTTCCGTTGAAGCCCATGGCGGCCTTGACGATGCCGTCGCTCAGGCTCGGCACACGGTCGATGGCGACCATCGCGGCCGAGCGCATCGCGCGCAGCGGCGCGAATCGGTTGGAGAACAGGCGCGCGAGGCCGTCGCTGCCGTTCGAGGTTTCGTCGCGGTCGATCTCGCGACGGCGCGCGTGTTCGCGCAACACCGGTTCCGCGCCGATGTCCTCGCCGCGCTGTATCGCTTCGGCCAGTACGTCGGCCAGCGTCAGGGCGTCGCGCAGGCCGAGGTTGAAGCCTTGCGCGCCGATCGGATGCAGTGTCTGCGCGGCGTTGCCGGCCAGCACAGCGCGCGGCGCGATCAGCCGCTCTGCGACCACTTTCCGCAACGGATAGGCGCTGCGCTTGCCGACTTTGGTGAAGCGGCCGCAGCGCCAGCCGAAGCGTTGCTGCAAGGCGTCGAGGTAGCCGGCGTCGTCGAGTTTGTCGATCGCCGCGGCATCGTCGGTGTTCACCGTCATCACGCTGCCCAGCTTGCCGCCGGCCAGCGGCAGCAAGGCGACCGGGCCATCGGGCGTGAAGCGTTCGTAGGCCGTGTCTGCCGGGGCGCGCTCGGCCTGCACGACGGCGACGAACAAGGTCTGTCGGTAGTCGTGGCGTTGCGCGCCGATGCCCAGCAGCCCGCGCAGAGAGGATTCCGTGCCGTCGGCCGCCACGAGCAGACGCGCGGCGATGCGGCGTTCGCCTTCGTCGGTATGCAGCACGGCGTCGACGCGATCGGCGTGCGTCTCGATCGAGGCCACGCGCGCCGGCCGGAATTGTGTCAGGTTTGGCAAGTCACGCAGGCGCGCTTCGAGCGCGGCGCCGAGCATCCGCGCAACCACGGTTTCGCCGAAGCGATCGAGACCGCGCGCGGGCGCATCCAGCCGCACGGTTCCGAAATCGCCCTGGCTCGACACGTGGATGTGGCGGATCGGCGCGCCTGGCGTTTCGATCAGGCGGCGCACGCCGAGCGCTTGCAGGGCGTTGATCGTCGCCAGCGCCAAGGCGAGGTTGCGGTCGTCGAATCCGGGCGGCGCGACGACGGCATCCGGCTTCGCGACCGGCGTGACTTCGGCCAGCGCGACGCGCAAGCCAAGCCGGTCCAGGGCGCAGGCCAAGCTGCCGCCGACGAGTCCGGCGCCGGCGATCAGTACATCGAACATCTCGGGCGTTCTGTCCATCCGCGAATGATAGCGGCGCGCCTCCCGCGTTCGCGGCCATCTGGGAAAAATGGGGCGATTCCCGGGATGGCGGGTCAGTTCTGGAATACGTCCCGCTGTCCCGGGTTGTACGAAAAGCCGGGGAACACCTGCGCCAACTGGCCCTGTGGCAAGCCCATGCGGTCCACCAGAAGCTCGCCGATGACCTGGCGGAAGTCGGTGGTCACGGCCAGGTCCTTGCCTTCGTAAAGGCTGAGGTCGTCGAGGCCCGGGAACTCGCCGTGCAACTGTCCGCCATTGACCCGGTTGCCGAGCGCGAGCATCACGTTGCCGTAACCATGGTCGGTGCCGTTGGAGGCGTTCGGCAGGAAACGGCGGCCGAACTCGCTCTGCACGACGACGGTGACCTTGTCCATCAGGCCGGCGGCGTTCAGATCGGTGTAGAAGGCGTCCAAGCCGCGGGAGAGTTCTTCGACGAGGTTGCCGAACCAGTCGTAATGGTTGGCGTTGCCCGGATCGGGCATGCCCTGGCCTTCGTGCGTGTCCCAGAAACCATGGTCGATCGCGGCCGCGACGATGCCGCCGATCGGGGTTTTCAGCATCTGCGCGAGGTTGCGCAACTGCGTGCCGAAGGCGCCGCTCGGGTACTGCGCCCCGCCACCGGGCGTGTAGCCGCCGCTCGAGAAGTCGATGGTGCGCATGTATTCGAGCGCGTCCGCCGCGTCGCGTCCGGCGCGTTCCAGCGTGGAATCGCCGTTCCAGAGCGGGTAGATGTGCGTGTGTGCGCCGGCGTGGTTGGCGATGCTGGGATTGCTGTCGTTCCAACTCCAGTGCCAGCCGTCGATGCGGAATTGCTCGGCGCTGGCGAAGCCGACGGCTTCGTCCAGTCCGACCAGGCTGGTCTGGAGCGTGCTGCCGAATCCGAAAGCGGGCGCGATGACCGGTTCCGGCAAGCCACTGGCGACGGTGAGGTAGCGCGCCAGCCAGCCGCTGCTGCCGCCGGTGATGCCGGGCGTGCCGAGTTCCATCATCGCCTGCGCTTCGAAATGGCTGCGATTGGGCGTGGGCATGCCGGTCGCGTGCACGATGGCGAGGCGGTTGTTGTTGTAGAGCTTCTGCAGCCACTTCGCCGGTGTGCCGACGGTATCGCCGGCAGCGCCGCCGGCGCGCGGATGCCAGCCGAACGGCGTGGTGCCGATGCGACGCAGGCGGCTGACGGGAATCGCCATGTTGCCGCGCTTGGTTTCGTAGTAGCCGCGATCGTCGCCCGAATACGGGACGACCAGATGCAGGCCGTCGATCGCGCCGCGCAGGAAAACGTAGACGAGCACGTTGCCGTTCGTGGCGCTGCCGCGGGTTCCGGCGGCCACGAGCGGATCGAACCATGCGAGCGCGCGGCCCGAGCCTGCGGCGATCGCGCCGGCGCAGCAGCCCTTGAGGAAATCGCGGCGCGATGGGGAAGGAATGTTCTTCATGGCCGGCACCTCAACGCTGGTAGAACTCGGGGCACATCATCAGCAGCGCGACCGCCGCGCGCAGCCGCGAGATCGTGTAGTGCGCGGACAGGTTGGACGCGTTCCAGGCATTCGTCCACGTCAGCACCGTGGCTTCGGCCTGTGCGAGATTGCTCTTCTGGCCGAGGAATTTGACGACTTCGGCGCGACGGTTTTCCGCGATCTCGTAGCCGTACACGCGGCTGATCCAGAAATCCACGACCGCGCCCGCGGTCGTGCCGGCGCCGCCGGAAGGAAATGCCGCGCGGGTCTGCTGCTCGATGCGCATGAAGAACGAAGCCGGATCGGTGTCGCTGCCACCGGGCTCGATCATTTCCGCCATGCGCGACAGCGTGCGCCACGTCTGCGACAGTGGGCTCACGGCCTGCCATTTGCGGCTGTGGTCCGGATAGCCGTCGGGTGTCGGCCAGCGGAACGGGCCATTGCCGGTGTCCTGGATGCGCGAGTTGAGGTCGGAATAGCTGTCCCAGATGCCGCTGCGCGTGACGCGTGGCGTCAGTTCGGCCGAGGTGGCACGCAGCGCGTGCATCAGGGCTTCCCACGGGCGCTTGGTCTTCTCGCCCCACGTGGTCTTGAATTCGTTCGAGGTGAGGATGTGGCGCAGCACCTGCGCGATCTGGTCGGGCGCCTGCCATTGGGTGCGGAAGATTTCCGCGGCCGAATCCACGAGGCTTTGCGGCGGGTCGTCGGAGATGAAGCGTCGGCACAGCTTGCGGCAGATGTAGCGCGCCGTTCCCGGATGCGAGGCGAGCTTGTCGAACACGTAGTAGCCGTCGGTCATCGCCGGGCCGTCGGGTTCGATCAGGTCGTCCCAGTCGCGGGCGAGGAAGTTCTTGCCGGCGCGGTCGTGCCACGGCGGGAAATAGAGGAATTCGCCGGTGTCGTAGTCGGGCGTCTGCGGGAATTCCCAGTGGTCGTCGCGGATGGTCCAGCCGGTAAGGCAGCGCGCGGCTTCGTAGACGTAGAAATCCGAATAGCCCATCGGCAGGCCCGGATACGGGGTGTCGTTGCCGTAGCGCGGGATCGTGCTGACGGTGGCCGTGCCGTAATAGTTTTCCGCGCCGAGGGTGTGCAGTTCGCACAGTTCGCGCGCGAAGTTCTCGTTGAAGCCGGTGCCGCGACTGGACTTGTTGTCGAGGAAGTACATCATCGCCGGCGATTTGGCGACTTCCTCGAGCAGGGCGCGGAAGTTGCCGAGCGCGTAGCGCTTGCCGGTGGTGGGATGCGTGCCGCGCATCACGTCGCGGTCGTAATGCATGAAGACCGGCGCGATGCTGAATTCCCAGCCTTGCACGTTGAAGTGGTTGTGCCAGAAATCGACCATGATTTCGAACAGCTGGCGCTCGCTGTACACCGCGCGGATCAGCTTGATGCAGGCTGCTTCCTCGCACGGGTAATAGCGCTGCGGCCAGCCGGTCATGCCGCCGCGCACGTAGGTCTGCCAGAGCTGCGGGATCGTCATCGAGGTCGTGACATAGCCGCCGTTGGCGATGCGCGTCGTGCAAGCGTTGTCGGGCAGGCGCGCATCCGGATCCAGTTGCCGGTCGAGCCAGGCGGAAAGCCGCGCGTCGTCGGTCGCGCCGAGCGCGTTGAACGCGGCCACATCGCCCGGGCGCGGGCCGTAGGCGGCCTTGTTCAGGACACGCACCGCGAAGGGAACATTCGAAACCGGAGTCGGCGGCGCGCCGCTCTCGAAACCGTCGGAAAAGATCGCGGGCGATTCGCCGTGCGGCGCGGGATTGGGGGTCGTGTCCATCGGATGGCCCTCAAGGACGAAATGTCACGATATGTAACATACGCCGATTCCAGCCCGTGAAATCGCGGAATGGGTCACGGAAGCGCCGTGCGGCGACGGATGGTCAATCCTGCCGGATCAACAGTACCGTGACGTTGTCCGAGCCGCCGCCCTCGAGCGCGGCGAGGATCAGCTGGTCGACGCATTCCTGCGCGGTCAGGTCGCGCTTGCCGAGGATCTGCGCGATCTGCGCATCGTCCACTTCCTCGGTCAGGCCGTCGCTGCAGATCAGCAGGGCCAGCCCGGGCTTCAGTTCGCCTTCGACCGCTTCCACTTTCAGTGTGTTCGGATCGGTGACGCCGAGTGCCTGCGTGACGACGTTGCGGTGCGGATGGGTGCGCGCCTGTTCGGGCGTGATCGCGCCCTGGTCGATCAGTTCCTGCACGTAGGAATGATCCTGCGAGATCTGCTTCAGGCTGCCGTTCCACAGATAGATGCGGGAATCGCCGACCCATGCGGCCTTGTAGCGTTCGCCCACGATGCGCGCGGCGGCGATCGTGGTGCCCATTGGCAAGGCTTCGGTGCGGCGTTGCGACTGGGCGATGATTTCGCGGTCTGCGGCGCGGATCGCGTCTTCCAGCGTCGCGCCTTCCTTGACGCTGCGTACCACGGCATCGCGCGCCAAGGCGCTCGCGACTTCGCCGAATTCGTGTCCGCCCATGCCGTCGGCCACCAGCCACAGCCCCAGCTGGGCGTCGCCGTAATAGGTGTCCTCGTTATGTTCGCGCCGCAACCCGACGTGGGTGAGGTGGCCGAATTCGATCATGCGACGCCTCGCTTTGCGAAAGCTGGCAGTTGGTGGAAGTGCACGTGCGATGGCCCGGAGGTTGCGAGGTTCGTTCCGACGGTGGCCGCACGCCGGAAGAGGCCATGCAGTTGGGCCATGATGCCGTGGCCCAACTGCGCCGCGCAATCCCCGGAAAAGAGGGGATTGCGCGGCAAAACCGCAAAGGGTGCCGTCGTCACGCCTCAGAATTCCATCCGCACGCCGAGGGAGATGGTGTCGCGCGAAAGCCCTGAGGCGCCGAGCAGCTTTTCGTACAGCAGGAAGGCCGAGCGGCCCTTCGGCCAGAGTGCCGAGATGCCGATGCCGACGTTGCCGTAGTTGCTGTCGATCGCTTCACCGAGGATCGGGATCGGCGTGCGCAGCGGGTCGTAGCGGAAGTAGGCGGTGATCTGGTCGGGATCGTCCTTGAACTGCCGCTCCAGTTCGACATGCGCATGCGGCGTCAGGATGCCCCAGTCGCGGCTCATCGTGTAGGACAGCCGCGAGCCGAGCGTCAGCGTGCGGCTGTCCAGTTCGCGCGCGTCCACGGCAAGCGCGAGGCCGGCACCGGGCGCATCCGGATCCAGCATGGTTTCCTCGTAGCCATCCAGCTCGATCCGGGTGATCTCGCCGCGCAGGTAGGGCGAGAAGTTCCAGGCGCCTTTCTGGAAATCGCGCCCGGCCGACAGCGAGAGCGATTTCTGCGTGCTGTCGCCGCTGGCGCGCGCGATCTGGTCGACCTGCGACACGGTTCCGTCGGCGCGGGTCAGCTGGTACTGCACGTGGCGGTCGAGGTCGTAGCTGTTGTCGCCGTAGCTCAGCACCGCGTCAAGGTACCACGAGGATTCGCTGTACCACGAGCCGTAGAGTGAGAAGCTCATGCCGTCGGTATCGACCTTGCCGCGGCCTCCCGCCATGTCGGTGTCCTGGCGGTTGTAGCCGAGCGAAACCCCGAGGATCAGGTTGTCGCGCACGCGGTAGTCGAAGCCGGCGGTGAGGCCGGCGGTGTCGAAGTCGTAGCCGGTACTGTCGTTCTGGCGGTCGCGGCTGCCGCGACCGATCGTGCCGGTCGCGAAGAAGCCCCAGCGCGCGAAGCCCGGATCGGCGGCGTTGGACGCATCCTGCGCCGCCGCGGACAGCACCGCGGAGGGCAGGAACGACAACGGCAGCGTGCCGGACGGCGTGGCCAGCGACAGACCGTTGAAGCTGAAGCCGGACGCGCCTCCGCGCAGCGCCACGAGGCGCGAAGAAATGTTGTCGAGCTGCGCATCGACGGACTGGATCGCGGCGTTGGCCTGCGTCGGGGCGGTGTCCTGATGCATCGTGTCGAGCACATTGCGTACCGTCGATGCGTCGCTGTCGGCGATGCCGATCAGTTCGGCGCAGCGATCCATCAGGTCCTGCTGCTCCGGCGTCAGCGCCGGGGAGCTGAGGAAGACCGGCCACATGGCTTCCATCGCACGGCCGTAAGCGCCTTCCAGCGGAGAAAGGCCGGGGATGTCGGAGAGCCCGCCGTTGATCACGAAGGTCACCATGGTGGACGGGTCGCTCGGGATGCGCGCGGTGACGAATGCCGGACCGTTGATCTGCGCCTGTGCCACGATGCTGGTCTGGCCGTCGGATCCGGTGACGGTGGCATCGGCCGAAATCGTCGCGTTGGATGGGGTCCATTCGACGGTTGTGCCGGGGACCGGATTGCCGTTGCCGTCTTCGGTGCGCACCACCAGCGGATCGGTCGGCCAGCCCACCGGCTTCATTTGCTTGCCGCCGGACACGAGCACCAGGCGCGTCGCCGCCGCTTGCGTGGCGGTCGCGGTGAATACCGCCTGCGCGCCATCGGGCGTGCTCGCGATCACCGTGTTCGGGCCGGGTTGCGGACCAAGGCGCAGACGATTGCGGGCTCGGCCTTGCGCATCGGTGGTCGAAACCTGGGTTTCCAGTTCGCCGTTGCCCGAGATCACGGTCCAGTTGATGAGGACGCCTTCCACTTTCGGTTTGTGCGAGCCGGCGCCAGCCGATGGGGAGGGCGGCGCCTGCACCGCCGACGTCACCACGACGACGAAGTCATCCGCCAGCCACGTGTTGACCGCTCCGCTCTGCCCATCGCCGGATTCGATCGCGATGTTGGGCGGCAGCTCAGGACCGCCGGACGGATCGGTGGTGCTGGCGCTGAACACGTATTCGGCTTCGGGGACGTCGAAGTGCTCGGCGCGGACGATGAAGCTGCCGACGTAGTCGGGCGAGGTCTGGATCGTGATCGCGGCGCGGCCATCGCTGCCGACGGTCGAGGTCGTGATCGGGGTCGGTGAGGCCGCGGCCGGATTGACCGTCCACACCACGGTCGCGCCGACGTCCGGTTGCGGCGTTCCGCCCGCGACGCTGCGCAGCACGGAAACCACCAGTGCTTCCGGCAAGGGCTGGCCCGCGGCGACGCTCTGGTCGTCGCCCGAAACGAAGTCGAGCGAAACGGCATCGGGGTCGGGGTCGGTCGAGGCAGGCTCGACCTTGATGGTGTAGTCCACGAATTTCTCCGAGTCGCTGGCGAGCATGGCGCGGATGTGCGTCGTGCCAACGGTCGGGAAGGTGAAGTTCACGCTGGCTTCGCCCCTGTAATCGGAAACGACCGTGCTGTATCCGGGTGAGGCGCCGCCTTCGAGGACCTGCCAATTCACGCTCTGACCGGTAATGAGCAAGCCGTCTTCGGAGGTGACCAGCGCCTTGAGCGCGAGGCTGCTGCCGGCCGTCACGGCACTGCCGTCGCCGGAGTTGTTCGGTTTGGAGATGAAGTAATCGACCGGCTGGGTTTGCGACTCCGACGTGACATGGAAGGTGTAGCTGGGGGGCGAGCCCATGAGGGTCATGGCAGTCGTGGTCGCGGTGATGGTGAATTCACCAATGAAGTTTTCGGAAATCGTGACGTTGGCACTGGTCCTGCCGTCGCTTTCGGTGATGGTCGTGAAGGAAGGCGTCGGCGAGGCCGATGTGGGGGAAACCGTCCATATGATCGTCTGGCCGTAGACGGGATACGCGTCGGAGCCGTCGTAGGACAGGAGCTCCACGACCAGCGGTAGCGGCAACGCTTCACCGGGGGCGGCGGTTTGGTTGTCGCCCGAGACATAGTTCATGACGGTCTGGTAGATCGTCGGCGGTACGACCTCGACCAGCATCTCCTCGGTCGTGGCGCAGGAGCTGAGGCAACCCAGCCGGATGACGGTCTCACCTTCGGAAATCAGGTTGACCTCAACCTGGAAGCTGTAAGTGAACACTCCTGTCGGCGGGGCATAGGAGTAACTGACGTCCGCAATCTCGGGGTCATCGGGGGCGACATAGAAGTCGGTCGGAACGAAGCAAGCCCCGACGGGATCGGTGACGGTGACACCGACGAACTGGGTTTGGCCCGGTTCGCCCGAAATGCTGGTTGGAGAGAGCGTGATGGTGGGTTCGGGGCAGCCTGCCCATGCCTGCGCGCTGCCTAATAGCGCCAGCAGCATCCATAGCAGCCGTGGCATCAGGCCCACCGTCTTGCCGTGGCGCGAGCCTTTGTCGTCATCTGAACCGTATTCCGTACCGCTGGTCGGGTGGGTTTCGGAAATCATGGTCGTTCCTCGTTCTCTCAAAGTGCCGCGTACCGTGAAAAACGGGTGTCGACGGCTTTTTTTCAAGCACGGATAAACATTAGAGAGGGTTATGCCATGTTGCGGACCGGATCTTCAAAATACGGCGCAGTATGTTCTTTCAGGGCGCGATTCCCCGTATTCGCGCTGGTCGCCTGCATCGTGGCCGTGGCCGGGCTCGCGCCGTCGATTGCGCCTGCCAAGCCGAAAGTGCGCAATGCCGAGGACCTGATGATCGTGGATTGCCTGCTGCCGGGGCAGATCCGCAAGCTCGGCGCCCAGGCCAGCTTCCTTTCCGCGCGACGGCCGATCCGCACCACGCAGGCCGATTGCGAAATCCGCGGCGGCGAATACGTCGCCTATGACCGCGCCAACTACCAGACGGCGTTGAGGGTGTGGCTGGAATCGGCCTCGATGGGCGACGCCAACGCGCAGAACATGGTCGGCGAGATCTATTCCAAGGGTCTTGGCACCGCGCCGGATTACGCCATGGCGGCGCAGTGGTTCCGCAAGGCGGCGGATCAGGGCAACAACCGCGCCAGGATCAACCTCGGCTACCTGTACGAAGAAGGCTTGGGTGTCGAAAAGGACGTGGCACAGGCGTTGAACCTGTACCGCGCCGCCAGCGGCATCACCGACGACGAGCTGCTGTTCGCGTCCAGCGTCAAGCTCGAAATGCAGGCCAAGGACGAGCGCATCGGGCAGTTGCAGCAGACCGTCGAGCAGCAGCAGCGCGAAAACGCCCGGCAGCGCGAGGAGTTGAACCGCCTGCGCGGCCAGCTCGATGCGCGCAAGCGCGAATTGGAAAACTCGAAGCGCGAGTTGAGCCAGGCCCGCGCGCGGTTGGAACAGTCCAATGCCGCCAGCGCCGAGGAATTCGCCAGGCTCGATGCGCTGCGTGCCGAATTGGCCGCCAAGTCCGCGCAGGTGCAGGCCGACGCCGAACGCCTGCGCGAGCAGCAAGGCCAGCAGTCGATCCGCACCATGCAGCTGGAACAGCAGCTCCAGCAACTGCGCCAGCGCGAAAAGCAATTGGCAAGCAGCGGCAGCGAAGAAGCGCTGGGGCAGGTGAAAGTCCAAGTGGATCAGATCGCCATCGCGCAAGCGCAGGCACAGGAACAGGTGAAGCGCCTGCAGGAACAACTGGCGCAGCGTGAAGCCGCACTGGCGCAGCAGAAGCGGCAGTACGAAGAAGAAATCGAGCGCCTCACGGCCAGTTCGGGCGGACGCCAGCGGGAAGACTGGGAGCTGATGAAACTGCTGGAAAACCAGTTGCTCGCCAAGGAATCGGAACTGCGCAGCCAGCAGGCCCGCGTTTCGCAGCTTGAACGCAGCGGCGTGGGCAGCGATTCGGTCGCACTGGAAATCATCCAGCCCGCGATCACGCTGACGCGCGGCGCGCCGAGCGCCTTGTTGCGTTCCGGTCCGGGGCGGCAGATCGTGGTCGGAAAGGTCAGCGCCAAACAGGGCGTCAAATCCGTGACCTTGAACGGGATCCCGGCGCAACTGGCGAACGATGGCGGCTTCCGTTCCAGCGTCGATGTCGCGCCCGGCGGCACGCCGGTGAAGGTCGCCGCCGTCGATGGCGCGAACCGCGTCGCCGAACTGGAATTCATGCTGGTGCCCCAAGCGGGCGCCAGCGCGCCCGCGCCGCAGTTGGCGGAACAGTCCGGGGCATTGCCGAAGGGTGTCGACCTGGGGCGTTTCCACGCCATCGTGATCGGCAACAACACCTACGGCAATGCGCGCTTCCCGGCGCTCAGGAGCGCGATCGCCGATGCGACGTCCGTCGCGCAGGTGTTGAAGGATCGCTATGGCTACAACGTGCAGCTGCTGCTCAATGCCACGCGCCTCGACGTGCTCACGGCCCTGAACGATGCGCGCGAGAAACTGAAGCCGCAGGACAACCTGCTCGTGTACTACGCCGGCCACGGGGAACTGGCCACCGATGGCGATGAGGGCTACTGGATTCCGGTCGATGGCCTGCCGAATGCGCCGCAGACGTGGATCTCCAATACCGCGATCAGCTCCATCCTCGACAGCATGCAGGCCAGGCACGTGCTCGTGGTCGCCGACTCCTGCTATTCGGGTTCGATGACACGCGCCGCGATGGCGTCGTTCGAGACCGCGACCATGCCGGCCGACAAGTGGAGCGATTGGGTCAAGACGATGAACGCCGGTCGCTCGCGTACCGCGCTCACGTCCGGTGGCTTGCAGCCCGTGCCCGACACCGGCAGCGGCAACCACTCCTACTTTGCCCGGGCCTTCATCAACGTCCTGCAGGACAACAACCGTCTGCTCGAAGCGCAGCGCCTGTACCGCGAAATCGGCGCGGCCTTGGCCCTGTCCACGCTGGATGCGCCGGTCACGCAATCGCCGGAATACTCGCCGATCCGTTTCGCAGGTCACGAAGCGGGCGAGTTCTTCTTCGTCCCGAAGGGATCGTCGACACTGGCAGCGCGTTGATGGACGGCTCCGCCGCGTCGATTCCCGTGGAAGAGGGCGGCGCGGCGGGATGATGAAAAATGTCGTGCAGGAGATGCTTGACAACGCCCTGCGACTCCGTAAAATGGTCGTTCTCAGCGCGGGAATAGCTCAGTTGGTAGAGCACGACCTTGCCAAGGTCGGGGTCGCGAGTTCGAGTCTCGTTTCCCGCTCCATACATGGCGCTTCAGTCGTTCGGCTGGAGCGGATCGAAAAAGGGGCGAAAGCCCCTTTTTTTCGTTGGTGCGTCGGAAAGCCCGGGGCGATCGCAGATCGCCTCCATGCACGGGAATCGCACCGGAGCCGAACGCTGGCTGTCTGTGTCAGACTGCCGGCATGGTTTCCGAAGCTCAGCGTACCGCCGCCTGTTCCGCGCCCGACGATCCGGGCTTGGCTCTCCTCATTGAATTGTTCTACGCCGACCTTCGCGGCATCGCCCGTCGCGAACGCTTCCGCGTGGGCGCGGGGGCGACGCTGTGCACCACGGCGCTGGTCAACGAAGCCTGGTTGAAGCTGCAACGCGCGCCGGAATGGAAGAGCCATGGCCATTTCCTGGCGACCGCCGCGCTGGCGATGCGACAGGTGCTGGTGACCGACGCGCAGGCGCGTGGCGCGGGCAAGCGTGGTGGCGGGCAAGCGCCGTTGAGTCTTGCCGATGGCATCGACGCCGCGGACGAGGCCGACGAACAGATCGTGCTGGTGAACGACGCGCTGGAAAAACTCGCGGCCTTGAGCCCGCGCCTGGCGCAGGTGGTCGAATGCCGCTTTTTCGCCGGCTACAGCGAGCTGGAAACCGCGCAGGCGCTGGACATCAACGAGCGCACCGTCCGACGCGACTGGATCAAGGCGCGCGCTTGGCTGTTCCGCGAACTGGGCGAGGGCGCGCCCGGCGAACCGGGTGACGCATGAGCAGCAGCAATTCCGCCCGCTTCGCCCGCGTCGAAGTACTGCTCGATGCGTTGCTGGAATTGCCGGAAGCCGAACGCGCCGCTTATCTCGATGCGTACGGCGGCGATGCTTCGATCCGTGACGAAGCACTGGAACTGCTGCGCGCGGCGGAAGCCTCGGAGGGCTTCCTCGAAGAACGCGCGCGGCCTGCCGAATCCAGCGGTCACGAAGGCCGGCGTATCGGCGCGTGGTCGCTGATCCGCCGCATCGGTCGCGGCGGCATGGGCGAAGTGTGGCTCGGCGAACGCAACGACGGTCGTTTCTCGCAGCAGGTCGCGGTGAAGCTGCTGCGCCATGGCGGAGAGGACGTGGCGCGTTTCCTGCGCGAGCAGCGCCTGCTGGCGAAATTGCAGCATCCGAACATTGCTCGTCTGATCGACGCCGGCAACCTGCCGGACGGCGCGCCGTACATGGTCATGGAATACGTCGATGGTGCGCCGCTGATGCGCCATTGCCGCGAGCGCGGGCTGGATCTTCCTGCGCGGCTGGATTTGTTCGTGCAGATCTGCGATGCGGTGGCGTTCGCACACCGGCACCTGATCGTGCATCGGGACATCAAGCCCGAGAACATCCTGGTGCGCGGCGACGGCACGCCGGTGTTGCTGGATTTCGGCATCGCGCGCCTGATCGATGGCGATGCCCGCGAGACCCGCAACCTGTACCTGACGCCGCAATACGCCGCGCCCGAGCAGTTGGCCGGCGGCGAACAGGACACGCTGACCGACGTGTACGCGCTCGGTCTGCTGCTGCACGAACTGCTCGCCGATCGTTCGCCGTGGGGCGAACTCGCCGGCTCCGGCACGCTCGCACTGCTGCAGCGCATGCAGGCCGGATTGCCGCCGTCGCCCAGTTCGCAGGCGGGGTCGAAAACCTTGGCGCGCAAACTGCGCGGCGATCTGGACGCCATCGTCCAGAAGGCGCTGCGGCCCGAGCCTGCGGCACGCTATGCCTCGGTCGAAGCGCTGGCGCAGGACGTGAAGCGCCATCTGGCGCACGATCCGGTACTGGCGCGCGGCGAAGCCTTCGGTTATCGCGCGCGGCGCTTCCTGCGGCGGCATTGGCTGGCCGTGGGCACCGCGCTGCTGGTGTTCACGGGTCTCGTCGGTGCCTTGGCTGCGATCTCGCTCGCACGGCAGGAGGCGCTGCGCGAACGCGACATCGCGCAGATGGAAGCCCGGCGCAGCAAGGCGGTACGCGATTACCTCGCGCACATGTTCCGCGATGCCAGCAGCCAGGCCCGGGAAGGCGCGCCGCTCACCGCCAAGTCCGTGCTGGAACAGGCCGCCGCGCGCGTGGCTTCCGGCTTCGCGAGCGATCCATCTGCCAATGCCGAAGTGCTGAAGGCGCTGGGCGAACTGCATTTCTACATCGACGACTACGCCGCCGCCGAACCCTTGCTGCGGCGCTGGTTGGAACACGAAAGCACCATCGCCGATCCGGTGGCCGCGGCGGACGTGCGCTTCACGCTGGCCGAAGCCGTGCATCGCATGGGGCAGCGCGAGGAAGCCGCCAAGTTGCTGGCGGACGCGCAGGCGTTCTGGGAAAGCGATCCCGAGCGCCATGCCGACGTGCTGCTCACTTCGCGCACCGTGCAGGCGCGCCTGCAGCGCGAAGCCGGCGATGTGGCGGGCGCGCTGGCGACCTTGGAGGCCGCGCTGCCTTTGCGGCTGCAACGCTCCGGCCACGAGCATTTCGAGACCGCCGCGCTCTACACCAATCTGGGCGCTGCCTATGTGCAGGCCGGTCGTCTGGATGAAGGCATCGCCGCTTCGCAACAGGCGATGAGCGTGTGGCGGGCGCTGCACCTGGAATCGGGCAACGATGCCTTGAATACGCTCAACAACCTCGCCGCCGCGCAATTCCGCAAGGGCGATCTCGTCGCCGCCGAGCAGGCGTTTTCGCAGGCATTGGCGCTGCGCCGCGAACTCTTCGGGCCATCCGCCGCGACGGCGGCGCTGATCGGCAACTATGCCCGCGTGCTGCAAGGTCTGGATCGCACCGGCGAAGCGCTGGAATACGCCGGGCAGGCGGAAGCGATGGCGCAGGCGCACGCCGGTTCCGCCAGTCCGATGGCCCAGGCGGCGCGCGTCACCCGCGCCGAGCTGCTGCTGAAGCTTCAACGCCACGCAGATGCCGGTGAGGCGTTGGTCGAATTCGCCGCCGAAGAAACGGGATCGCTGCCGCCGACGCTTCGGGTGCGCGCCGCCTTGGCGCAGGCCGATGTCCATCGGCGTCGTGGCGATGCCACCGCGATGCAATCGGCTTTGGCCGAGGTCGAAACGCTGCTGTCCTCGCTTCCTGCTCCGGAGGCCGAGAACTACCGCGCCCGCATGGCGGCATTGCGGGCGCGGTAATTGCGCGATTGCTTCAACGACCGCCGACCTTCGGCATTTACTTCAAGGGCAGTGATGTGAAATCGAAGCTGCCTTCGGCGTGCGGAAGCGTGGTGCCGGCGAGCTTCTTGGCCAACTTCGACGCCGGAAGGTCTTTCGCGCGGAAACGTCCGGAAATCGCGTAGCTGCCGTCCGGATTCTTCTCGAAGCGCGTGATGTCCACATCCAGCCGCGTGTCCTTGGCGCTCTGGTAGAGCTCGAACATGGCCTTCGGATCGGGCCGGTAGCTCAGGTTGGCGCTGCTCAGCGTCAGGCTCGCTTCGTCGAACTGCAAGCCGAGATCGAGCGCGCTTCCGTCCGCGGCGGTGCCTTTCAGGGAGACGAGCAGCGATTGGAGAATCGCGACGCTGCGGACATCGGAATCGTGCAGCGTCTTGCCCGCCACGCTGGCGACGATGGCGCGCACCTGATCGGCATCGGCCTTCTGCCCGATGCCGGATTGCGACAGCGTGCGGTTGGCGTCGTCCAGCGCGCGCTGGCCTTCGCGGCTGGCGAGTTTTTCATCGACCTGCTTGCCGATGTCCTCGGCGATCTTGGTCGAGAGTGAACGGAAGGATTGCGATCCGCGCCCGACATCGGCCTCGATCGTGCCTTGCACGCTCTGGCCCGGTTTCAGCGACTGCGAATTCGCGGGGGCATTCGCGGCAACGGCATCGATCGCTTGGCGCATTGCGCCGCCCGTGTCGGCGGAGGCGGGCGGCGTGTTGTTGCCGCAGGCGACCAGCGACAGGAATCCGGCAGCGGAAAGCAGAATGATGGCGCGCATGGGTTACTCCGTGGGTTGTTCGTCGAGGATCAGCTTCACGCCGGGTTTGATGCCCGCGACCCAGCCGTCGCCTTGGGGGCGCTGCCGCACTGCGAACCGGTAGCCATGGAGATGGCAGCGCGGGTATTGGACGAAGTAGCTGCCGGTGGGCTCGTAATGCCATCCCGCGCAGCCGGAGTCGGCCTCGCAGGCGGCGCGACAATCGGCGGCCGTCTGGTCGACGGTGAAATCCAAGTTGCCCACGCTGGTCTTGCCCTTCGGGTCGAACGTGATGCCGGTTTCCGCTTCCAGCGCGTAGCCTTCCATCCAGTCGCTGCCTTCCTGGGCGGTTACGGTGGGCGCGGCTTCTTCCGCCATTTGTCCGAGCGCGGCGTTCAGTTCGCCGGCATCGCGCGCGGTCAGATAACGTCCGCCGGTGGCATCGGCCAGGCAGCGCAGTTGCGTATCGGCGGTACTGCCGCGTTCGATGTCGAAGCCGACCACGTGCGCGGTAAAGTCGATGCCGGCTGCTTCCAGTTCCGCGCCGAGCGCGCAGGGATCGGCATTGCAGGTTTCCTCGCCGTCGCTGACCAGGATCACGGTGGCCTTCTGTTCGGTGAAGCGCAGCATTCCCGCGGCCTGCCGCACGGCGGCCGAGATCGGCGTCATTCCCTTCGGATTCAAGGCGTTGGCCTGCCGGCGGATGCCGTCCGCGTCGAAGCCTTGCGGCGCGATCAGCAGCTCGATGTCGTCGCAATCGCCCTTGCGGCGGTGGCCGTAGGCCATCAGGCCAAGATCGCCGCCGCTCCAGCCATCGAGCATGGCGCCGACCGCATCGCGCGCGATGGCGATCTTCGGCCGGCCTTCGACCTGGCCCCACATTGATCCGGATGCGTCGAGCACGAGGATGGACTGCGCTGCCGGTTCGGTGGCGGCAACCGGCAGTGCAGCGGAAAGCGCTGCGGCGAGCAGAAGGTATCGGAGCGACATGTCGTTTCCTTGCGGGATGGGGGATCCGATCACCCAAACAGCAAATTGCGGTAAATCCGGACATGGGCTGTCGCGATCGGTAAAGCCGGCCAGCTCCAGCCTTCCGACGGGTATCCGGACGCCGCGCAGCGGGGCTCGATCAGGCCATTCGTCGATGGTGCTGGCGGGAAAGACGGACAGCCGCTAAACTGGTCGGATCGTCACCGGCCTGGTGGCAGAGTGGTCATGCAACGGACTGCAAATCCGTCTACGCCGGTTCGATTCCGCCCCAGGCCTCCACATCGGCTCCGATGTGCGACCCGCAAAAAAAGCCCGCCATTGGCGGGCTTTTGCGTTTCTGCGATTGGGTGAGGCGTCATTCGCCCGCGAGGAGTTTCACCACGCTGGAGAAATCCAGCTTGCCACGGCCGGCGCGGCTGTTCATGGCGTAGAGGTTGCGCGCCAGTTCACCGAGCGGAATCGAAGCGCCGACGCTCATCGCGGCTTCGGCGGCGAGGCCGAGGTCCTTGAGCATCAGGTCGTTGCCGAAGCCGCCGGTATAACCGCGCGAGGCGGGCGCGTTCGGCAGTACGTCCGGCCACGGGTTGCAGACCTCGGTGGCCCAGCTGCGGCTGGTGCTGACCGCCATCATCTGCGACAGCACGCTCGCGTCCAGCCCGTTCGCGACGCCGAGCGCGATGGCTTCGCCGGTGGCGGCCATGATCACGCCGAGCGCCATGTTGTTGCAGAGCTTGGCGACTTGGCCCGCACCCGCGTCGCCCATGTGGAAGATGTTCTTGCCCATCGCCTGCAACACCGGACGGGCGCGTTCCAGCGCGTTGCCGGAGCCGCCGACGATGAAGGTCAGCGTGCCGGCGGCCGCGCCTGCGGTGCCGCCGGACACTGGCGCGTCGAGCATCGCGAGGCCACGCGCAGCGGCGGCCTGCGCGACCTTGCGTGCGGAGGCGGGCGCGATCGTGCTGCTGTCGATCACGAGCGCGCCGTCTTCGATCGTGGACAGGATTCCGTTCTCGCCGAGATACAGCCCTTCGACATGCGCGCTGGCGGGCAGCATCGAGATCACGACCTGCGCGCCCTTCACGGCATCGCGGGCCGAGTTCGCGGCTTGCGCGCCGGCCGCGACGGCGGCTTCCACCGACGCGGGCACCAGGTCGAACACGCGCAGTGCGTAGCCGGCCTTGAGCAGGTTCGCGGCCATCGGGCCGCCCATGTTGCCCAGGCCGATGAAGGCGATGGTTGGAAGCGTTGCGTTCATGGGATTCCCTCGATTCATGGTTGTGATGGATTCGTGTCGATGGCGGCTTCAGCGCAGCGCCTCGCGTTGCGGATCGTCGTTGCCGAGATCGGCGAGCGGATGGCCGTCCGGCCAATCCATCGCGATGAAACTGTCCGCCAGTGCCGCATCGGCTTGCGCCAAGGTCGGAGGATTCCAGCGTGGCTGCTTGTCCTTGTCGATCAACAGGGCGCGGATGCCTTCGGCGAAATCGCCGTGCGCGGCGCAGTGCAGGGCGACGTTGAACTCGAGTTGGAAGATTTCCGCCAGCGACAGGCGCGAAGCGCGGCGCTGCAATTCCCACGACAGGCGGATCGAACTCGGGCAGCCCGCCGCGAGCGTGGCCTTGGCGCGCTGCCACCACTGGTCATCCACGTCGCTCGCCGCGATCGCGGCGACGGCTTCCTCGAGCGACGGCGCGTTGCAGCATGCGTCGATCGTCGTCCTGAACTTCTGCAGCGGGCCAGCTTCCAGCGAGGGCAGGGCGAAGCCACGCAGCAGGCGCGTCAGCGTCGCGTCATTGCTTTGCGCATCGCCGCTCCACGCTTGCGAGGCCAGCGCCGCGAACACCGCTTCGGTGTTTTCCTGCGCGATCGCGATGTCCGCGAAGCCGGCGTGGATCGCATCGGATGCGCCGACATTCGCGCCGGTCAGGGCGAGGAATTTGCCGCTGGCGCCCGGCGCGCGCGACAGCAGCCACGTGCCGCCGACGTCGGGGAACAGGCCGATGCCGATTTCCGGCATTGCCAGCCGCGAAGCTTCGGTGACGACGCGATGGCTGGCGCCGGACATCAGGCCGATGCCGCCGCCCATGACGATGCCGTGTCCCCAGCACAGGATCGGCTTCGGATACGCATGGATGCGGTAATCGAGGCGGTATTCGCGGCTGAAGAAATCGAAGGCGTAGCGGTTCGATGCCGGATTGGACTTCGCTTCCGGATGTTCGCGCATCGAGCGGTACAGCGAGTGCAGGTCGCCGCCGGCGCAGAAGGCTTTGCCACCCGCGCCGCGCAACACGACGACGGCGATGGCGGGATCGGCTTCCCAGACATCAAGTTTCGCCGCGAGCAGGTCGACCATCGGCAACGACAGGCCGTTCAAGGTCGCCGGCTGGTTGAGTGTCGCGATGCCGAGGCGATGGCCGCTGGCGGTTACGACTTCCTCGAACAGCACCGGCGCTTCCGTATTCGTTCCGACCGCGCTCATCGCAATTCCTTGTCGGTGCCGAGCAGGTGGCGAGCGACGATCACGCGCATGATCTCGTTCGTGCCTTCGAGGATCTGGTGCACGCGGCAATCGCGCAGCAGCCGTTCCAGCGGATAGTCGCGCAGGTAGCCGTAGCCGCCGTGCAGTTGCAGTGCTTCGTTGACGACGGCGAAGCCCGCGTCGGTGGCGAAACGCTTCGCCATCGCGCACCAGACCGTCGCATCGGCGCTGCCGGCGTCGAGCCGTCGCGCCGCGCCGTGCACCATTTCGCGCGCGGCCACCAGCTGGATCGCCATGTCGGCGAGGCGGAACTGCAGGCCCTGGAAGTTCGCCAGCGTCTGCCCGAATTGCTTGCGGCTGTTCAAGTGCGAGCGCGCCGCGTCGAGCGCCGCCTGCGCCGCGCCGAGCGAGCACGCCGCGATGTTGATGCGGCCGCCGTCCAGGCCTTTCATCGCGAACTTGAAGCCTTCGCCTTCTGCGCCGAGGCGATGGTCCTGCGGGATGCGCACGCTGTCGAAGGAGATCGCGCAGGTCGGTTGGCTGTGCCAGCCAAGTTTCTTTTCCTGCTTGCCGAAACTCACGCCTTTCGTGTCGGCCGGAATCGCGAAGGCGCTGACGCCGCGCGCGCCGGTGTCGGCGGTGCGTGCCATGACGATCAAAAGATCGCTCGCGCCGCCGCCGGAGATGAAGGCCTTCGCGCCGTCGATCACGTAGTCGCCGCCGTCGAGTCGCGCGCGCGTCGTCAGCGAAGCCGCATCCGAGCCTGCGTTCGGCTCGGTCAGGCAATACGAGGCGAGCTTGCGTCCGCTCGTCAGCTCGTTGCCCCAGGTCTGCTTGATCGCATCGCTGCCCCATTCGCCGAGCATCCACGTCGCCATGTTGTGGATGCTGATGTACGCGGTGGTCGAAGGATCGGCGGTGGCCAATTCCTCGAACACCAGCGCCGCGGAAAGCCGCGACACGCCAAGCCCGCCGATGGCGGGATCGGCGTACAGGCCGCAGAAGCCCAGTTCCCCGGCCTGCGCGATCGCGTCGCGCGGGAAGATCGAGTGCTCGTCCCATTCGGCCGCATGCGGCGCCAGTACCTGCGCCGCAAAGTCGCGCGCGGCCTCGCGGAACGCGCGCTGTTCCTCGTCAAGCATGAAACTCATCGGCTTACTTCAGCGAGATCGTCGTGTTGACGCCGTGCCCGAGGGTTTCGTCGTCGAACCAGCGCGCCGTGACCGTCTTGGTCTGGGTGTAGAACGCGATCGCCTGCTTGCCGTACGGGCCGAGGTCGCCGAGCTTGGAAGCGCGCGAACCGGTGAACGAGAACAGCGGCACCGGCACCGGAATCGGCACGTTGATGCCGACCTGGCCGACGTCGATGTCTTCCTGGAACTTGCGCGCCGCCGCGCCGGACTGCGTGAACACCGCGGTGCCGTTGCCGTTCGGGTTGGCGTTGATCAGTTCGATCGCTTCATCGAAAGTGTCGACGGTGAGGATGATCAGCACCGGGCCGAAGATTTCCTCGTCGTAGACGCGCATGCCGGGCTTCACACCGGAGAAGATCGTCGGCGCGATGAAGTTGCCTTTTTCGAAACCGGGAACCTGCGGATTGCGGCCGTCCAGTTCCAGCTTCGCACCTTCCGCGATGCCGGCTTCGATCAGGGATTCGATGCGCGCCTTGGCGGCGCAGGAAATCACCGGGCCGAGGTCGGCGCCGGCTTCGGTGCCGGCGTTGACCTTCAGCTTGCGCGCCTTTTCGACCAGCTCGGGAATCCACGACTTGGACGCGCCGACGAACACCGCGGTCGAGGCCGCCATGCAGCGCTGTCCCGCCGCGCCGAAAGCCGCGCCGACGAGCGCGTTCAAGGTCTGCTCGCGGTTCGCGTCCGGCAGCACGACGGCATGGTTCTTCGCGCCCATCATGCATTGCACGCGCTTGCCGGCGAGCGAGGAGCGGTTGTAGACGTGCGTGCCGACCTTGGTGGAACCGACGAAGGACACCGCCTTGATGTCCGGGTGGTCGCAGATCATGTTCACCACGTCCGCGCCGCCGTGGACGATGTTCAGCACGCCCTTCGGAATGCCGGCTTCCTGCGCCAGTTCCGCCAGCCGCACCGCGGTCAGAGGATCCTGTTCGGAAGGCTTGAGCACGAAGGTGTTGCCGCAGGCGATCGCCATCGGGAACATCCACAGCGGCACCATCGCCGGGAAGTTGAACGGCGTGATGCCGGCGCAGACGCCGAGCGGTTGCAGCAGCGTGTAGGTATCGACGCCGGTGGCGACGTTGTTGGCCAGCTCGCCCATCTGCAGCGTGCCGATGTTGGCGGCGTGCTCGACCACTTCGAGGCCGCGGAACACGTCGCCTTCGGCGTCGGGCAGGGTCTTGCCCTGTTCGGACGTGACCAGCGCCGCGAGCTCCTTCATGTGTTCGCGGATCAGCTGCTGGTACTTCAGGAAGATGCGGGCGCGCACGCCGATCGGCGTCTTGCGCCAGGTCTTGAACGCTTCCTTCGCGGCCGTGACGGCGGCATCGACTTCAGCCTGCGTGGCGAAGGGAACCTGCGCGATCACTTCCTGCGTGGCGGGGTTCACGATGTCGCGCCACTCGCTGCTGCGGGATTGCACGAAGGCACCGTCGATCAGGAGCGGAACGCGTTGGATTTGGGATTGGGTCATGGCGGAAAAGTCCGTGCAGCCTTAGATGGAACGCCCATTGTTCCAGAAACCCGTCCGGATCACGTTCCGCCATGCACCATTTCATGCCTTCGCCGGCCGGCGAAGGCGGTCAGGACGCGGTTTCGACGTATCCGGCCTTGGCCAGTTCCCACTTGCTCTGGTCGAAGCCCTGTTCGGGCAGTAAGGCGTCGGTGCGATCCGCCACTTCGTTCCAGCGCTCGAGGATTTCCTCGGCGCTCTGCGCGTGTGGGGGGATGTGGATGCCGCGCGTCAGCTCGATCTGGGCGACTTCGTAGCCGCCCGCGCCGGCGCACAGGATGGTGCGGTTCGGCGCTTGTTCTGACACCAGCGCGAGCACGGCGGGACTGACGAGTTCGGGCCGCAGCAATTCCAGCTGCGCGGCGGGCATCAGGCCTTCGAGCATCTGCGTCGCGGCCGTGGGCGCGATGCAGTTGACGTGGATGCCGTACTTTGCGCCTTCCAGCGCCAGCGTCGCCGCGAAACCGGCCAGTCCCATCTTGGCGGCGGCGTAGTTGCTCTGGCCGAAGTTGCCCCACAGACCGGACGAACTGGTCGTCATGACGATGCGACCGTACTTCTGCTCGCGCATCGTTTCCCACACCGCCTTGGTGCAGTGGACCGCGCCCATCAGGTGCACGTCGAGCACGAGGCGGAAGTCGGAAAGCGCCATCTTCGCGAAGGATTTGTCGCGCAGGATGCCGGCGTTGTTGACCAGGATGTCGATGCGTCCGAACGTCGACATCGTTTCGGCCACCATGCGCTGCACCGCGTCGAAATCCGTCACCGAACACGGGAAGGCGAGGGCCTTGCCGCCGGCATCGGTGATTTCCTGCGCGACGCGTGCCGCGCCTTCGCCGAGGTCGTTCACCACCACGGATGCGCCGCGTTGCGCCAGCAGCAGTGCGTGCGAGCGCCCCAGGCCGCCGCCGGCGCCAGTCACGATGGCCACGCGGCCGGTCAAATCGATCATGTGCTGTTTCCTCTCGGGTTTCGGTCGGCCGCCAGGACGCGGGCCGGGGATGCGCACGCTATCAGTCCGCACCGTTGGGTACAACAATATTCACTAAAGAGTGAATTAGTGTTGACAGCGCTCCAGAACAAGGGCCAAATGCGCAGCACAAACACCGGACGACTGCGCCGCGGCGATCCGGACATTCAAAAAGCGATTCTTGGGAGGGAATCATGGAAACCACTGCACTGAAGAAGTCCGTGTTGGCCGCGCACATCGCCTTGTTGTTGGTGTTGGCCGAGCCTGTCGTGGCGCAAACCGCCGGAGAGGAAGCGAACCGGCGCGCGCAGGAACTGGATGAAGTCGTCGTCACCGCGACGCGCCGCAGCGAGCCGCTGAAGGATGTCCCGATCAGCATCACCGCACTGTCGCAGGACGAACTGGATGCGAAGGGCGTGGTCGGCTACGAAGGCATGGCGTTCTCGACGCCGGGCGTGGTGCTGAACCGCGCCAGCGCCAACTTCAACAACTTCACCGCGCGTGGCATCGCCACCAACGGCTACAACGCCAACCTGCAGAGCACGGTGGCGATCTACATCGACGAGCTGCCGATCTCGGCCAATGGCAATTCCACGATTCTCGCCCCGAGCCTGTACGACGTGGAGCGGGTCGAATTCCTGCGCGGACCGCAGGGCACGCTGTTCGGCTCCGGCTCGCTGGCCGGCGCGCTGCGCATCCTGACCCACGCGCCGAATCCCGACGCTTTCGAAGCCTCGTTCCTGGCCGACGTGGGCATCACCGGTTCGAGCTCGCTGCGCCAGCGCTATAACGCGATGGTCAACATCCCGCTGGCCGAGAACACGCTGGCGCTGCGCGTGGTCGGTTTCTCGCGCGACGAGGAAGGCTACATCGACAACCTCGGCACCGGCGTGGAGAACTCCAATGCGCTGGAAAGCTCCGGCGGGCGCGCCACCTTGCGCTGGGCGCCGAACGACCGCTTCTCGGCGCAGTTGCGCGTGTCGCACGAGGAAAGCAATCCGCAGGATTCCTCGCTGATCAATCCGCTGCTCGGCGAAGGCCGCGACAAGCGCCTGTCGGATCGGCCGGACATGTTCTCCGGCACGATGGAGAACTACAACCTCACCTGGGATTACCAGTTCGAAGGCGCCAAGCTGACCAGTTCTTCCACCTGGTCGGATTACGACGCGCTGTTCAACGTCGACCTGGCCGGCACCTTCAACCAGCAGATCGCCTTCGCGCTCGATGCGCCGGCGGAAATGAAATCCTTCGTGGAGGAAATCCGCCTGGTTTCCGATACCGGCGGCAAATGGGATTGGGTGCTCGGCGGCTTCCACTTCAAGCGCGATCGAGACGTCTACTTCGGCTATCGCTCGAACGAGGCGTATCTGGAAGCGAGCGGCATCACCGGTCTTCCGGACGTGTATTACCAGCGCTTCCAGACCTTCGACACCACGAAGGAACAGGCGCTGTTCGGCGAGCTGACCTATCGCTTCGACGATGATTTCCGGATCACCGGCGGCCTGCGCTACGGCAAGATGCAGGCGCAGGGCTTCACCCGCGCGGGCGGCTACAACAGCGATTACCTGTCCGCGATCGCCTGGTACTGGGCGCTGTACGGCATCTACGGCGCGTCGGTGACGACCACGCCGGTCGAAGCCGCCACCGGCGCGGTGGCCGAGGAAAAGGGCCCGTCCTACCGCCTTTCCGCGTCGTGGCGTCCGAATGCCGACATGACCACCTATGCCGCGGTCGCGACCGGCTTCCGCGCGCCGGCGGTCAACGCCCGCGCCGGTTCGGTCAGCGCGCTCGATCCGGATGACCTGGTGATTCCGTTCGGCGCGGATTCGGACGAGATCATCAGCTACGAACTCGGCTTGAAGGGCCGCTGGCTCGATGGTCGCCTGTTCGGCAACTTCGCGCTCTATTACATCGACTGGAACGATATCCAGGTGCAGGCGAACCGCGTTTCCGACCAGGTGCAGTTCGCCACCAACATCGGCGGCGCCTACAGCCGCGGCCTCGAGTTCGAGCTGGTCGCGATTCCGACGATGAACTGGACGATCGCGTTGAACGGCCAGGTCAACCGGGCCAAGGTCGACAAGCTGACGGCGGAAGAAGCCGCGATTTCCGGCGCGGTCGATGGCGCGCGCTTGGCGGGGCCGGAATTCAGCGGCTCGCTGACGACCAGCTATCAGTTCGATCTGCCGCGCAACGCGGTGGGCAATGCCTCGCTCGCGCTGGTGCACGTCGGCAAGTTCCCCGGTTCGTTCCCGAACGTGCCCGGTCAGCCCGGCGTGGTCAGCCCGACCTATGGCTGGACGGAGGACTACACCCTCGTGAACGCGAACTTCGCGGTCGCGTTCGATCGGTTCACCGTCGGCCTGTACGCGGAAAACCTGTTCGACGACGACTCGATCAACTACGTGCATCCGGAAGCCTTCCTCGACAGCCGTTACGGCGTCGTGCGGCCGCGGACCGTCGGCGTGCGCGTGGGCTACAAGTTCTAGCGCCTGACGACACACACGGAGGCCGGCCGAACCGGCCTCCGGATTTTCGACCCGGCACCACCAAGGAGACCCAACGCTCGTGATGTCAGTGACCCACGGGGAAATGCAGGCTTTCGCCCTGACCCTGGAAAAATTCCTCGACCATGCCGCCAAGTGGCATCCGGAAACGGAAGTGGTGACGGCGTGCGAGGGCGGACGACGGGAAAGGATCGGCTATGCCGGCCTGAACCGGCGCAGCCGCAAGCTCTCGGCCGCGCTGGCGGGCTTGGGCCTGCGCCAGGGCGATCGCGTCGCGACGCTGTGCTGGAACACCCAGGCGCACGTGGAGTTGTGGTTCGGCGTCATGTGCATGGGAGCGGTATGCCACACCTTGAATCCGCGCCTGACCGAAGCGCATCTGGTGCAGATGCTGGCGCAATCGCGACCTCGGCTCTTGGTGGCGTCGGCCGATCTCGTGCCGCTGGCGCAGCGCATCGCGGCGCAGTCCGATTCGATCGAACGCATCTTCGTGGTCGATGGCGAAGCCCATGCTGGCGATGGCTCGATGCCGCTGGAAGCGTTGGTCGAACAGGCGCAGGACGATGCCATCGCTTGGGGCGGGTTCGACGAAACCTTGCCCTGCGGCCTTTGCTTCACCTCGGGCACGACCGGCATGCCGAAAGGCGTGACCTACACGCATCGCGGCAATTTCCTGCACACCTTGCGCATCCTGCAGGCCGATGCGATGGCGCTGTCGATCCACGACACCGTCCTGGTGGCGGTGCCGATGTTCCATGCCAACGGCTGGGGCATTCCTTTCGCCGCGCCTGCGGTCGGCGCGCGACTGATCCTTCCCGGTCGCCATCTGGATGGCGCCAGCCTCGCGGCCTTGATCAACGATGAAGCCGTCACCATCGCGGTCGGTATCGCCACGGTCTGGCTGGCGCTGGTGGAGCATCTGGAGGCCACTGGCGAACAGACGCCGACGCTGAAGCGCGTGATCGTCGGCGGTGCGCCGTTGTCGCCGGCACTGATGCAACGCATCGAGCAGCGTTTGGGTGTCTGCGTGCAAACCAGTTGGGGCATGACCGAACTGTCGCCGACCGGCGTGATGGCGCCGCCCGGCGATCCGGCGCGCGCGCCGCACATCGCCGGACGCGCCGCGGTCGGCGTGGACTTGCTGCTGACCGATGCCGAAGGCAATCCCTTGCCGGAACAGCGCGAAGTCGAAGGGCATCTGCGGGTGAAAGGCTCGAGTGCGGTCCAGCGCTATTTCGGCGACCCGCGTCCGGCGGTCGATGCGGAAGGCTGGTTCGCGACCGGCGATCTGGCGCGGATCGACAGGCAGGGCAATCTGATCATCACCGGCCGCGCGAAGGATCTGATCAAGTCGGGCGGCGAATGGATCAATCCGAGCGAGATCGAGGAAATCGTCGGCAGCCTGCCGGAAGTGTCGCTGTCCACGGTGATCGGACGCGCGCATCCGAAGTGGGGCGAGCGGCCGATCCTGCTGCTCGAACTGCGCGAAGGTTGCACGCTCGAGGATGAGGCGGTACTGGCCGCGCTGCGTGGCCGCGTGGCGTCGTGGTGGTTGCCGGACGCCATCATCCGGTTGGAAAAAATGCCGCTGGCCGCGACCGGCAAGATCGACAAGCAGCGCCTGCGCGCCGAGTACGGCGGCGCCTAGGCTGCACGAAGCGGGAAGTCGGCGCTGCGATTGCCTTTCCCGCGATCATTGACGGCGGCGAATCGCGCTGAATAGACTCGATCATTCCTCAGCGTGTCGGAAACGACGGCGGAACGATGCCAACTCCGGCAAAAACAACTCCGGCGAAAACCAGCCCAGCGAAAGCGAAGGTCCGCCGCAGCAAGGCCGAACAGCGCGCCGAGAGCATCCAGTCGATCCTCGATGCGGCCGAATACCTGTTCGGCCGCCATGGCTTGCACGGCGTCACGCTGCGCGACGTGGCCAAGCGCGTGGGCATCCATACCACGCTGGTGCATTACTACTTCGAGGACAAGCAGAGCCTGTTCGAAGCGGTGTTCGCGCGTCGCGCCGAAATCACCAGCGGGGCGCGGATGGCGGCGCTGGAAAAGTACGAGGCGGAAGCGGGCGACCAGCTCACGGTCGAAGGCGCGCTGCACGCTTTCCTCGATACCGATCTCGACCTCTACGCCTCGGGCGGCGAGGGCTGGATGAACTACGCCGCGTTCGGCGCCCGCGCCAGCAACACGCCGGAAGGCGCGGCACTGATGGACGTCTACTTCGACAAGGTGGTGCTCAAGCTGGTGTCGTTGCTCAAGCGTGCCTTGCCGGATTATTCCGACGAAGACATCTTCTGGGGCTACCACTTCGTGACCGGTGCGCTGATGAACACGCTGGCGCGCACCGGTCGCATCGACAAGCTGTCCGGCGGCCTGTGCCATTCGGACGATTTCGCTGCGGTGAAGCAGCGAATCGCCCGTTTCATGGCGGCCGGCTTCCATGCCTTGAAGCGGGCCTGATCGACGGCCTCACTTCGTCAACGGCGGCGACCACAGGCCGGTGTTGAAATTCCACGACTGGTTGGTGGCGCGACGACGCTGCACGGCTTCCTCGTGCAGTTCGTACATGCCCGGATAGAGCTTCTGCGCGGGCGTGGCGACGTCGGTGAAGTGCATGTAGTGGCCTTCCGTACCGTAGGCCGGCCAAGCGGGCGAGTTTTCCGCCGTGGGTTTCCCGTCGCGCGCGAAACTGGCCCAGTAGCTCATGACGATGTCGGCGAAGGCGTGCTCCTGCGGCGTATCCGGATTCTTCGGCCAGCGCGGCGGCGAGCGATCCCAGGTGCCGAACACGTAAGGCAGCTCGCTGGCGTGGAAGGCGTGCAGCCCGGCCTCGTCGGCGGCTGGATAGCCGTGGTCCCACAGGTACAGGAACACGTTCTGGCCGCTGGCCGTGTGCTTGCGCGCGATGCGCTCGGAAGTCCAGCCATAGAGCTGGTCGCGGGTGTTGGCCCAGAGGCTTTCCTGCATGTCGCTGGACGGATAAAGGCGCAGGAATTCATCGGCGAGGTCGAGATACTTGCTGCGGATCGCTTCCTCGTATTCGGCCGCAAGGGCCGGCGCTTGCGGCGCGAGCATGGGGAGCGAGCGGATTTCGCCCTGGTTGAAGCCGACCAGGATCGGCACCGGCGCCTGGTCGCCCGCATCGAAGGTATCGACGAGCTGTTGGGTCAGCGTCGCGCCGTCGATCATGCCCCAGGGCGCGAAGCGGATCTCGGCGGCCTTGTCGGTGACTTCCTGCCCGCTCAGCGCCCGCAGCGCGGCCAGGTTCGGCGCTCCGATCTTTTCGCCCAGCCAGGTGCCGACTTCTTCCCCGGAGAATTCACCGTAGATCTTCTGCTTCAGCGCGGGCGTCGTGATCATGTAGCCGCTTTCGATGATGGCCTTGTGGAACAGGCCGCGCGCCGGCTTGGCCGCGAGCAGGTACATCACGCTCAGCGCGCCGGCCGATTCGCCCGCGACGGTGACGTTGGAGGCATCGCCGCCGAAGGCCGTGATGTTGTCGCGCACCCATTGCAGCGCGGCGATCTGGTCGAGCAGGCCGTAGTTGCCGGACACACCATCCGGCGATTCGTTGCTCAGTTCCGGATGCGCGAGATAGCCGAGCACGCCGACCCGGTAGTTGATCGACACCACGACCATGCCTTTGCGTGCCAGCCGGGAGCCTTCGTACAGCGTTTCCTTGCTGCTGCCGGTGGCAAGCGCGCCGCCGTGGATCCAGACGAACACCGGCGCGTTCTTCGCCCCGACGGGCGACCAGACGTTCAAGCTCAGACAGTCCTCGCTGGTCGCGCCGATGTCCTGCGCGTAGATGCTCTGGAAACGATTGGTCGGCTGGATGCAGGCCGGGCCGAAATCGTGCGCCGGTTTCACGTCCTGCCACGGCGCGACCGGCATCGGTGGCTTCCAGCGTCGTTCACCCACGGGCGGCGCGGCATAGGGAATGCCCTTGAAGACGGCCTGTCCGTTCTCGATGCGGCCTTCGATTTTCCCCGTGGTGGTTTCGACGATGGCGGTTTCGATCTTGGACACGAGCGGAGACGCGGGCATGGGGACAGTGTCTGGTGTGGAACAAGCGGAAAGGACGGACGTCGCGAACAACGCGGCGGCGAATTGGCGGTACGGATTCATGCGGCGGCTCCCGAGGTCTGGAGATTGGGGCCAATGCGCTTCAGGACGCGCGCCAGCCAAAGGAAAAGCGCGATGGCGACGAAGTAGAACGGCGTCAGTGTATAGAGCGCCATTTGCAGGGAGTGCTCGGGATGGCTCGCGCGGAAGGCGTCGCTGGCCGCGCCCACGTAGGTTGGTCCGAGGCCAAGGCCGACGAAGTTCATCACCAGGAGCAGCAAGGCGCCGCTCATCACACGCTGGTCGGGGCGGACTTCCTGCTGCACCAGGGTCACGCAGGTCGTGAGATAGAAGTAGTTGAGGAAGCTCGGTCCCAGCAGGAACAGGCAGGCCAGCGGCCACGACGGCGCCCACACGAAAGCGAGGTAGAGCGGCACGGCCAGCGTCAGCGATGCCGCGGGCAGCAGCGCATACGCGGCTTTGCCGCGCTTCACGAAGCGGTCGAGCAGCAGGCCCGAGACATAGATCCCGCCACCCATGCCGAGCGCCACCACCAGCGCATACCAGATGGCCACATCATTGAGTGTCATGCCTTTCTCGCGCATCAGGAACAGCGTGGTGAAGTTGCCGAGGCCGTAGGTGATGAACTGCGTCGCGGCGCAACCCAGGGAGGCGAGCAGCAGTTCCTTGCGGGTGAAGAACATCTTGATCGTTTCCCCGAAACCGGCTTTCGCGGGTTTCGGGGCATTGCCATCCAGTCCGCCGCGCACAGGTTCCTTCACCAGCACGACGAAGACCAGCGCCGTGACGAGGCCGATGCCGCCAAGCACGAGGAAGGCCAGCCGCCAGCTGTAGGCTGCGGCGATCGAAGCGCCGAAGGCGATGCCGAGCGCCATGCCCATCGGCGGGCCGAGGTTGTAGATGCCCAGCGCAGTGCCGCGGCGGTGCGGCGGGAAGCAGTCGGAAATGATCGCGTAGGAAGGCGGCACGCCGCCGGCTTCGCCCACGCCGACGGTCATCCGTGCCAGCACCAGTTGCGGATAGGTTTGCGCCATGCCGCAGGCGGAGGTCGCTGCACTCCACAGGGCGCAGGAGAAGGCGAGCAGTTTCACGCGATTGGTCCGGTCGGCCAGCCAGCCGACCGGAATGGCGAGGAAGCAGTAGAACGCCGCGAAGTACAGTCCGCCGATCAGGCCGAGCTGGCTGTCGGAGACGTGCAAGGTGTCCTGGATCGGCTTGGCGAGGATCGCCAGCAGTTGCCGGTCCAGAAAGTTCAGCACGTAGATGAACCACAACATGCCCAACGCCAGCCACGCGCGCGCGCCGGGCACCTGCGAACCGGCAGGATTCGTGTTCTGCACCTCGTTCTCCCTCATTGTCGTTTGCGGTCTTGACGCCGCCAGTGTGATGCGTGGCGTGGATTTCGACACCAACCGTCGAAACGGCGCATCCTTGCGCCAGCCGGCATTCCGTTGGCCGCATCATGCGGGGCGAACGCAGCGGCGTCAACATTCACTAAGCTATGTGTGAATGTTGTGGTGCAATAGTCCGGCTTGGGGCGGGCAGGTGAGGGTGTGGTTTGCGGTTTGCGCGGGCCCGAAAACGAAAAACCCGCCTTTCGGCGGGTTTTTCGTTGCTGGTTTGGCAGCCCGTGATGGATTCGAACCACCGAATGCCTGAGTCAGAGTCAGGTGCCTTACCGCTTGGCGAACGGGCTATGCAATCCAATTGTAGCGCCAGTGGATGAACACTGGCACCAATAACCAGTCAGCGCTTCGAGAACTGGGTCGCGCGGCGAGCCTTGTGCAGGCCGACCTTCTTGCGTTCCACTTCGCGGGCGTCGCGGGTCATGAAACCGGCCTTGCGCAGTTCCGGCTTCAGGGTTTCGTCGTATTCGACCAGCGCACGGGAAAGACCGAGACGGATCGCGCCGGCTTGGCCGGTGGTGCCGCCGCCTTCGACCGTGACGATCACGTCGAACTTGTCCGTGGCCTGGATCAGTTCGAGCGGCTGGCGCACGATCATGCGCGCGGTTTCGCGGCCGAAGAACTCATCGAGCGGGCGCTCGTTGACGGTGATCTTGCCGCTGCCCTGGCGCAGGAAGACGCGGGCGGTAGAGGATTTGCGACGGCCGGTGCCGTAATTCTGCTGGATCGCCATGACGGTTCTCTTAGATGTCCAGCGGCTGCGGCTGCTGGGCGGTATGCGGGTGGTTCGGGCCGGCATAAACCTTGAGCTTGCGGAACATCGCACGGCCCAGCGGGTTCTTCGGCAGCATGCCCTTCACGCCGATCTCGATCACGCGCTCCGGGTGACGCTCCAGCGCCTGGCCCAGGGTCTCGGTCTTGAGATTGCCGATGTGGCCGGTGAAGCGGTGGTACTTCTTATCCTGCATCTTGTTGCCGGTGGCGTGGATCTTCTCGGCATTGACAACCACGAGATAATCGCCGGTGTCCACGTGCGGGGTAAAAACGGGCTTGTGCTTGCCGCGCAGGCGCGTGGCGATTTCGGAGCACAGGCGGCCGAGGGTCTTGCCGCTGGCGTCGATGATGTACCAGTCGCGCTTGACGGTTTCGGGCTTGGCGCTGAAAGTCTTCATACAGCTTCCGGGAGGTTCTTAGGGTTCTTGAGCACGCGCATTGGCAGAGATGCGTTGCAGGAACGCGACGGCCGGAGCACGGAGAAGCGGAACTATAACGTCGATCCGGCTTTGGTGCAATACGTTGGTCAGCCGGTATTCGTATTTCCGGAAACGCCCGCCAAACCGGCTACAGGTGCGATGGCAGCACGATTTTCCGCTGCGGGCGGCCGATCAGGTCGAGGAAGTTGTTGAAGACGGGTTCAGCCAATTCCTTCATCCGGCCGGCATGTGCTTGTGTCGCCTTGGCCACGTCGCCCGGATCCAGTCCAGGATTCGCGGACAGCAACTGGTTGCGGTAACTGGGCGTGGTCAGCCAGCGACCGATCAGCGCGGCATCCACTTCCAGATGGAACTGGAAGCCGTAGGCGGACTTGCCGTACCGGAATGCCTGATTCTCGCAGCTGCTAGTGCGCGCAAGATGCTGTGCGGATTGCGGGATCGAGAAGGTGTAGCTGTGCCACTGGAATACCGGTGAGCAAGCGCCGAGCGGGGCGAGCACCGGGTCATCGCGTCCAGCGTCGGTCGTTTCCAGTTGGTGCCAGCCGATTTCCGAAACGCAATGGCGAACCACGGGCGCTCCGAGCACATGCGCCAGCAACTGTGCGCCGAGGCAGATGCCAAGGACGGGCTTGTCCTGCGCCAACGCCTTTTCGATCAGCCGCATTTCGGTAACGAGATGGGCGCGTTGAGGGTGGTCTTCCACATTCATCGGTCCGCCGAGCACGATCAGTCCTCGATAGCGATCCAGGCGCGGTTGTGCATCCGGCTCCCGCTCGAAATTGACGTAACGGATGCGATGCCCGCGCGCCCGGATCAACGGGTCGAGCGTGCCGAGCGGCTCGGCGGCAACGTGCTGGAGGACGAGGATTCGCGGCATCGCGGAATGGGCAGGGACATGGAGTGAAGCCGCGCCGCACTTTGCCGCCGCGGCGCGGGCGAGGCAAGCGCCGCGGCGGCATGAGGCCATGTCGTCACGGTTAGAAATGCGGCCGCATCAGTTCGGCGAACCAGTCGATGAAGACGCCAAGCCGGCGCGAACGCTGGCGCCGGTGCGGGTAGAGCACGGAGACCGGCAGCGGCGCGGCGCGTGCCTGCGGCAGCACTTCCACCAGTTCGCCGCGCGCCAGCAGCTCGGCCACGTCGAAGCGCGGCACCTGGATGAGTCCGAGGCCGGCGCGGCAGGCGGCGATGTAGCTTTCGACGTCGTCCACGGTCACGTGGCTGGGCATCGGGATGTGCAGTTCGCGGCCATCGAACGCGGCATCCCACACGGATTCGGCCTCGCCGGTCGCGGCCGCGTAGCCGATCACGCAGTGGTTCCTCGCCAGATCGTCCGGATGCCGCGGCACGCCGGATTCGTGCAGATAGCCCGGGCTGGCGCAGGTGACGAGCGCGACTTCGCCGAGCCGCCGCGCGACCAGGCTGCTGTCGTTGAGCGCGCCGAAGCGGATCGCGCAGTCCACGCCTTCCTGCACCAGGTCGATGAAGCGGTCGCGCGAGCCCAGTTCGAGGTGCAGCTCCGGGTGACGCTCCAGCAGGCCGGGCAGCGCTGGGACGATCAGCCGGTGCGCGATGCGGCTGGGAGCGTCCACACGCAGGCGCCCGGCAGCGCGCTGGCGGCGATCGCCGAACAGCCGGTCGATGTCCTCGGCCTGCGCCAGCAGAGCGCGGGCGTGTTCCAGCAGTTGCGCGCCGTCCGCGCTGAGCCGCACCGTGCGCGTGGTGCGGTGGAACAGGCGTGCGCCGACTTCGCCTTCCAGTTGCTGCACCGCCGCCGAAACGGTGGTGCGCGGCAGGCCGAGCAGGTTCGCCGCCCGGATGAAGCTGCCCAGTTCGGCTACCTGCACGAAGACGCGGAAACGGTCGAGCCTGTCCATGCGGCCATTCTGCCGCGGTTGCCTCAGCGCGTGGTGTAGCCGCCGTTGGCGAAGATCGTCTGGCCGGTGATCCACCAGCCCTCGGTCGCGAGGAAGCGGATGATGGGCACGATGTCCTCGATGTCGGTCAGGCCCTTCTTCGAGTACGCGCTGAGCGCCGCCGCGCTGCTGTGGTAGGCGACCGCCTCGGGGCTTTCCTGGCCGTAGAAGAACGGCGTATCCATCGGACCGGGGCCGACCGCGTTGACGGAAATGCCGCGCGCGCCGAACTCCTTGGAGGCGGCGCGGGTGAAGTGCTCCACGGCGGCTTTCGCGGCCGGATAGATCGCATAGAACGGCGTATAGGCCGCCAGCAGCGAACTGACCACAGTGACGATGCTGCCGGCTTCGTTCAGTGCGCGTCCGGCCTGCTGGATGAAGAAAAACGCCGCCTTGGCGTTCACCGCGAAGCTCAGGTCATAGTCGGCCTCGGTCACGTCCGCGATCGGTTTCTTGATGACGACGCCAGCGGTGTTGACGGCGATGTCGATGCCGCCGAAGGCCTTGCGTGCGGCGTCGAACAGGCGTGCGTTCTGGTCGGGCCGGGTGAGGTCGCCCTGCAGGGCGATGGCCTTGGCGCCGAGCGCCTGCACCGCGGCGACGGTGGCCTCGGCCTCGGGGCGCGTGGCGTCGCCGTGGTAGTGCACGACGACCGCGCCGGCGCCGTGCGAAGCCAGATCGCGCGCCAGGAGGCCGCCCAGGTTCTTCGCGCCTCCGGCGATCAGTACCACTTTGTTGTCGAGCGTGCGTGCGGCCATGACGGAACTCCTGACGATGCGGACAGTTGAGGGAACCGCCAGTCTAGGCAGCGGCCGCGATGCGATAATCGCTTCATTCCCGAATGGACCATCCCGCCGCGCGGGACAATCCGCCGCGCCGCCCATGGCCGCCACATGAACCCGGCCGGGGACTGCCGAAGCGCCGCAACTGGCGCAATACCCGGCATCCGGCTATACTTTTTCGGCTCTACCCCTCCGTTTCTCTTTCAACCGTTCACGGCGAACCAGGTGGTGCTGCGGTCGTGGGGTACCGCGTTCCTGCAGGTTTCGCATCAATAGCAAGAGGTTTTTCCCCATGTCCATCGACACCCAGAAGATCATTGAAGATTACAAGCGCGGCCCCTCCGATACCGGTTCGCCGGAAGTGCAGGTGGCCCTGCTCTCGGCCCGCATCGAACAGCTCACCGAGCACTTCAAGACGCACAAGCAGGATCACCACTCCCGTCGTGGCCTGCTGATGCTGGTGAACCAGCGCCGCCGCCTCCTGGCCTATCTGAAGAACAAGGATCAGGAGCGTTACAAGGGCCTGATCGAGCGTCTGGGCCTGCGTCGCTAAGCAAGACACCCACTGCGGCGCTTCGATGCGCCGCAGTTTTTTTATGCAGTAAAAATCATCTGGCCGGCAAATCCGGCCGGCCGCTGGCGGCAAGGGTCGCAAGCGGTTCACGCGATAGAGAGCACACAAGGAAACCACCGTGGCAAAGATCACCAAAACCTTCCAGTACGGCAAACACACAGTCACGCTGGAAACCGGCGAAATCGCCCGCCAGGCCAGCGGCGCGGTCATGGTCAACATGGACGGCACCGTCGTCCTCGTGACCGCCGTGGCAGCAAAGAGCGCACGCGAAGGGCAGGATTTCTTCCCGCTTACGGTGGATTACGTTGAGAAGTTCTACGCCGGCGGCCGCATCCCGGGCGGCTTCTTCAAGCGCGAAGGTCGCCCGACCGAGAAGGAAACCCTGGTCAGTCGCCTGATCGATCGTCCGATCCGTCCGCTGTTCCCCGAGGATTACAAGAACGAAGTCCAGATCATCGCCCAGGTGATCTCGCTGAACCCGGAAGTGGATGGCGACATCCCGGCGATGATCGGCGCCTCGGCCGCGCTGGCGCTGGCCAGCACGCCGTTCAAGGGGCCGATCGGCGCTGCGAAGGTGGGTTACAAGGATGGCGAGTACATCCTCAACCCGACCATTTCGGAGCTGAAGGATTCCAAGCTGGAACTCGTCGTCGCGGGCACCTCCAATGCGGTGCTGATGGTGGAATCCGAAGCCCAGCTGCTGAGCGAAGAAGTGATGCTCGGCGCGGTCACCTTCGGTCATCGCGAGATGCAGAAGGTCATCAACGCGATCAACGAACTCACCGTCGAAGCCGGCACCAAGCCGTGCGACTGGGTGGCTCCGGCCAAGAACGAAGCCCTGATCGCCGCCCTCAAGGAAGCCGTCGGCGGTGAACTGGCGGCCGCGTTCAAGATCGTGGACAAGCTCCAGCGCCGCGATGCGATCGCCGCGATCAAGAAGGACGTGACCGAGAAGCTTGCCGGCCGCGTCGAAGCCGAAGGCTGGGACAAGGCCGAGCTCGCCAAGGAATTCGGCGAACTGGAATACCGCACCATGCGCGATTCCGTGCTCGACACCAAGATCCGCATCGACGGTCGCGACCTCACCACGGTTCGCCCGATCTCGGTGAAGGTCGGCGTGCTGCCGCGCACCCACGGCTCGGCGCTGTTCACGCGCGGCGAGACGCAGGCGCTGGTCGTTGCCACGCTCGGCACCGCGCGTGATGGCCAGATCATCGACGCCATCGCCGGCGAGTACAAAGAGAACTTCCTGTTCCACTACAACTTCCCGCCGTTCTCGGTCGGTGAATGCGGCCGCTTCGGCGCGCCCAAGCGCCGCGAGATCGGCCATGGCCGCCTCGCCAAGCGTGGCGTGCAGGCCGTGATGCCGACGCTGGAAGAATTCCCGTACACCGTGCGCGTGGTTTCGGAAATCACCGAATCCAACGGCTCCTCCTCGATGGCGTCGGTCTGCGGCAGCTCGCTGGCGCTGATGGATGCCGGCGTGCCGGTGAAGGCGCCGGTCGCGGGCATCGCGATGGGTCTGGTGAAGGAAGGCGACCGCTACGTCGTGCTTTCCGACATCCTTGGCGATGAAGACCACCTCGGCGACATGGACTTCAAGGTGGCCGGTTCCGCCGAAGGCGTGTCCGCGCTGCAGATGGACATCAAGATCGACGGCATCACCGAAGAGATCATGCGCGTTGCGCTGGATCAGGCCAAGCAGGGCCGCCTGCACATCCTCGGCGAAATGTCCAAGGCGCTGACCACGCCGCGCGCCGAGCTTTCCGAATACGCGCCGCGCCTGCTGACGATCAAGATCCACCCCGACAAGATCCGCGAAGTCATCGGCAAGGGCGGCGCCACGATCCAGGGCATCACCAAGGAAACCGGCACGCAGATCGACATCCAGGACGACGGCACCATCGTCATCGCCTCGGTCAATGCCGCTGCCGCGCAGGCCGCCAAGGCCCGCATCGAGCAGATCACTTCCGACGTCGAACCGGGCCGCATCTACGAAGGCAAGGTCGCCAAGATCATGGACTTCGGTGCGTTCGTCACCATCGCTCCGGGCAAGGACGGCCTCGTGCATGTCTCGCAGATTTCCTCCGAACGCGTCGAGAAGGTTTCCGACAAGCTCAAGGAAGGCGAGGTCGTGAAGGTCAAGGTGCTGGAAGTCGACAAGCAGGGTCGCATCCGCCTGTCGATCAAGGCTGTGCTGGAAGGCGACGCGGAATAACTCATCCGCCAGCGACAGCAGGGAGAAAGCGGGCTCCGGCCCGCTTTTTCTTTGCCTGCGCCGCACCGCGGATCCGCAGCCATCGCGCCGGTAATGCTAGGCTCTGCGCCGCAGGATTGGGGGCGGAATTGGCATGAGTGGGGCCTTGTACGCGTCGTTCGACCGTTTTCCGACGCGCAAGGGTGCGGCGACGCATATCGCACGTTTCGCGCCGGCATTGTTCGAACACTTCGGCGGCGGCGTGCTGTACGTGCTGGGCGATGTGGAATCGCCGTTGCACCAGTTCGAACGGGAGTCGTTCGGCGATGTGGAAATCGTCCGGCACGCGCAGCCGGATGTGAACTTCCTCGAGCGCGCCATCGGTTTCTCGCGCGGGCTGGCCGAGCTGCTCGACGAGCGCGGGGATTTCCGGCTCTGCCATTTCCGCGATCCGTGGAGCGGCGTGCCGATCCTTTCGCGGCCACACGGCTACGCGACCGTCTTCGAGGTCAACGCCCTGCCGTCGATCGAGCTTGGCAGCCGCTATCCATCGATCTTGTCGCGCACGCTGGAAAAGATCCGCGCCCGCGAACTGTTCTGCCTGCACGAATGCGACCGCATCGTCACGCCTTCGCAGGTCACGGCGAAGCGGCTGGAAACGCTGGGCATCGCCAGCGGAAAGATCGCGGTCGTGCCGAATGGCGCGGACGTGCGCGCCACGCCGGCGAAACCCGACGATGCGCCGGAAACCTACCTGATCTATTTCGGCGCGCTGCAACGCTGGCAAGGCGTCGAAACGCTGCTGCGCGCCTTCGCGCGGCTGGCCGATCTGCCGGAACTGCATCTGGTCATCTGCGCCAGCGCCGAAAACCGCGACGCGCGGCGGCTGCAGTCGTTCGCGCAGCGCCTGGGCATCGACGAAGCCAGATTGCACTGGCGCTACGCGCTGGAAACCGATGGGCTCGACGCCTGGCTTGGCCATGCGCGAATCAGCATCGCCCCGCTTTCCGCCTGCGCACGCAACACCGTGCAAGGTTGCGCGCCGCTCAAGATCCTCGAAACCCTGGCCGCCGGCATTCCGCTGATCGCCTCGGATCTTCCCGTCGTGCGCGAACTCGTTTCCGATGGCGTCGAAGGCCGGCTCGTGCCGCCGGATCGTCCGGCCGAATTGGCGCGCGCCATCCGCATCCTGCTGGCGTATCCGGAATTGGCGCAGAATCTCGGTCGCAACGGCCGCGCCCGGATCGAGCGCGGCCTGTGCTGGAGCGATTCGCTTGCTGCATTGCGCAGCGTGTACGACGAAGTGATGGCCACGCGGAAGCAGGCGCCGCGTGCCGCGATGGCTTGAGGGAAAGGAGACCCGAAATGTTCGCCGCGTTGCGCAAGTCGTTTTCCCTGACCGCCGAACAGCGTGCGCTGTTCAAGGCAAAGCGGATCGAAGGCCGCTTCGGCCCCGACGACCTGATCGCCAAACTCAAGCCGCTCGCCGAGTTCGACCGCATCGGCGACAAGGGCCGCAGCGCCGGCTGCGGCATCATCGCCACTTTGGTGCTCGTGGCGGTCGTGGGTGGCTTCCTCGTGCTCGCCAGCGATGTGTCGCCGGTCTGGTTCCTCGGCATCGTGGGCACGTGTCTGTTCTTCATCGTGGTGGTCGCGGTCTTGAACGCGCGCCTGTCCCGCCTCGACGACCAGGAAAATTATCTGCGCAGCGTCGCCTTGCCGTTCCTTTCGGCGCTGCGGCAGGATCTCGCTGACGGCGCGGAGCTGGACGTGCGCATCGACTTTTCCAGGATCAAGCAGAAATCCAAACGCGATCGCGTGGAAAAGCCGCCGCTGCCGAAGGGCTTTTCCAAGCTGGTCAACACCTATTACAAGAATCCCTGGTTCGAAGGTTCCGCGCCCTTGGCCATCGGCGGCCGCGTGCACTGGCAGGTGACGGATACGCTGCTCGAAAGCAGCAGGACCAAGCGCGGTTCCAGCGGCAAGTGGAAGATGAAAACCAAGACCAAGAAAACCTCCAGGCTCGACGTGAAGCTGGCGCTGCCGGCGCGGCGCTATCGCGCAGTGAGTGCCGGTGATCCGGATGTCGCCATCGGCGATCGGCGGATCGAAGTGGCGCTGGCGCGCAAGATGGCTTCCGGCGAATCGACGCCAGTGCTCGATGGATTGATCGATCTGGTCGCGCTGGCGTTCAACAAGGTGAAGCCGATCACCGCCAACACGGAAGCGACGCCATGAGCGGCTGCGAATGCAAAACCGGTTTCTTCACGCTGCGGGCCTGCGAAAAATCCGTCGTCGGCCGCTGCTACACCTGCAAGCGCGCGATGTGCCGTGACCACGCGGTTCCCGCTTCGACCACGCAATGCCTGGATTGCCTCGCGAAGGAAAAACGCGCGCGCCAGAGCCCGACGCCGAATCGCGGCAGCAAGGTCACCAGTCGCGGCACGGCGCATACCACGACGCACGATGGCGATTACGACGAGAACTGGCTGTACGAACGCCGCCAGCGCGTCCGCGACACGGCGGCCACCGGTACCGTCGGCGGCGGCGCGGTGGCGTCCCATCACGCGAGCGGCGGCGCCTTCGACGAACAGGACGTGCGCGCTTTCGATGACCTCGACGTGGAACGCGACGACGACTTCAATGCTTCCAGCGGCTTTGGCGACAGTTGATCTCCGATGAGCAGCACGCCGCCGGCTTTGGCGACAGTTGATCTCCGATGAGCAGCACGCCGCGTCCCGCTTTGTTCATCACCGAAAACTATCCGCCCGACCGCGGCGGCATGGCGCAGTCCTGCGACCGCATCGTGCGCGCCCTGCGCCAGCGCGGCCTGGCGATCGACGTGGCGCACCTTTCCGCGCGCTATTCGCGGGCGGGCGTCGAGGCGCAGAATGGCGGGAAGCTATGGCGCGTTCCGCTGGAGGAAGACGTCGAGCATTCCTTGAATCTCGCGTGGAACGCGATGGCGGGAGCGCGGCCTTCGCAGGTCGTGGCCTTCGGCAGGGTGGCGCCGTTGCTGGCCGCACCGGTGTTCGCGGCGTGGTGGCGGGTGCCGCTGATCGTGCTGTTGCGCGGCAACGATTTCGATGCGGGCGTGTTCTCGTTGCGGCGTGGCTGGGTGCTGCGCGAGGCGTTGGCGCGCGCGACGCGCGTGTGCGTCGTGAGCCGCGATGCGCAGCGCAAGGTCGCCGCGCTGTTTCCCGAACAACGCGTGCATTACATCCCGAACGGCATCGACGCCGACGAATTCCGCCTGCACGACTTCGATCGCGAGAAGGCGCGGCAGTGGCGCGAGCGCGAAGTCGCGGCGGGGCGCCGCGTGATCGGTCTGTTCGGTCACCTGAAGCAGAAAAAAGGCGGCACGCTGCTGCTCGATGCGTTGCGCCGCGCGGGCGTGGCAGGACGCTTCCGCCTGCTCGTGGTCGGCGACGTGGACGAGGCGATGTCCGCCGCGCTCGCCGAGGTTTCCGGGATCGCGCCGTGCACGAAGCTGTCCTTCATCGACCGCTACGAACTCCTGCCGTGGTACGCGGCCTGCGACGTGGTCGCGATTCCTTCGCACTACGACGGCATGCCGAACGTCGCGCTGGAGGCCGCCGCGCTCGGCGTTCCCTTGCTGGCGGCGACCGCGGGTGGCCTGGCTGATCTGTTGCCCGAGGCGAACTATCCCTTGCGCTTTTCGCCGGGCGACATCGGCCAATGCGTGCAGGCCGTCGCGCAGGTCGCGTGGCTCGACGATTCGACGCTGATGCGCCTTGGCGCGGAGCTGCGCGAGCGGGTGCTGCGCGATTTCCACCATATCGACGAAACCGCGCGTTACGCGGAACTCCTGCGCGAAACCGCGCTGGAGAACGTGTCGTCCCCGATCATCCTTCACGATGCGCCGATGGGCGCAAGGAGCGTGTGACATGGTTATCCCGATGCTGCGCGCGGCGTTCGCCGCGTTGGCGCTGACGGCGTTGCTGGGCGGTTGCGAACAGGCGGGTTCGCCTGCCACGGGCGCGTCGGAAGGCGTGGCGCAGGCGCCCAAGGCGCATCCGTCGAAAGCCGGCGTGCTGGTCGTCAACGATGCGAACGGAAACGCCGCCTACACGCTGGTGCTCGATGGCAGCCATGCCGAAGTCACGGTCGGCGCGGAGCGCTACGTCGGCGAGCAGCGCGGCGACAAGCGCCGGTGGCGCAAGGCCGATGGTTCGGCCTTCGCGGAAGTGAAAGCCAAGGACGACGACTTCAAGCTGCGCACGCCCGACGGCGCCTTGCTGTGGAAGGTCAAGTTGAACGACGACAAGATCAAGGTCAGCGACAACGAGGGAAACGTCCATCCCTTCGTGTTGAAAACCGGCTACGAGGACAAGGCGAAAGTGTTGGCGCAGGATGAAAGCGAACTGGGCATGGTGAAGTTCTACGGCGACAGGGCGAAAGTGAAGGACTTGGCCGGCGCCGAACGTTTCTCCATCGACACCCGGCGCCGATCCGCCGCGTTCGGCGTGCTGCTGTTCGAGCAGATTCCCGCCGCACATCGCGCCATCATCGCGGCCGAAATCGTGGCGCGGAACCGGTAAGCATCAGCCGGTGGATTCGACGCCGCGGGTTCTCTATTACGCGATCGGCGGCGGACTGGGCCATCTGGTCCGCGCCGGACGCTTCCTGCGTGCGCAGGATCTGGCGGACAAGGCCTTGATCCTGAGTGCCTGCGAACACGCCGACGATGCGCGGCTCAATTCCGGCGTCGCCGTGCGCCGTGTGCCGAAGGCGCTGCGGCACGATCTGGCCGCTTTGCGCGCATGGTTGGCCGGTGCCGTGGAGCAGTTCGAGCCGGACATCGTCTGCGTGGACTGTTTTCCCGCCGGAATCCTGGGCGAACTGGCGGAAGTCACCGCGCTGCGCGGCCGCCGGCTCTGGCATGTCGCGCGGCTGTTGCGCTGGAACGAATACGCGCCGCTTGCGACGCGATCGCCGCGCTTCGAACTGGCATGGCAGTTGGAACCCTTGCAGCCGGAGCATGAGCAATGGCTGCGCGAACACGCCGACGGGATCCGCGCGGCCCCTATCGAAATTCCGGTCGCGCCGCCGCAGCGGCTCGGCGATGGCCGGCCGTACTGGCTCGTGGCGCACAGCGGTCCGGCGGAGGAAGTGCGCGAACTGATCGACTACGCACTGGAACTGCGTCGCCTCGAAAACACCGAGGTCGCCATCGTGGTGGCCAGCTTCGACCCGCCGCAGCCCTTGCCCGACCACTGTCTGTGCATCGACGCCGCGCCGCTCGCCGGCTGGCATGCCGGCGCGCAACGCATCTTCGGCGCGGCCGGGTTCAATTTCGTCGCGGAAACCGGGGCGTTCCGGGAAAAACGCACGGTACTGCCGTTCCCGCGCCGCTACGACGACCAGTTCGAGCGCGCGCGCCGTGCCCGGACGGCGCTGTAATCGGCTGAATCCCCTGTTCGGGTTTCGAGCCCGGCTCGTGGCATAATGTCCTGATTTTTCGGCATCCTTGGCCGAGCCACACGACATCCGCATGCAGCATATCCGCAACTTCTCGATCATCGCCCACGTCGATCACGGCAAATCGACGCTGGCTGATCGCATCATCCAGCTTTGCGGCGGTCTTACCGAGCGCGAAATGGAAGCGCAGGTGCTCGATTCGAATCCGATCGAGCGCGAGCGCGGCATCACGATCAAGGCCCAGTCGGTCTCGCTGCCGTACACGGCCGACGACGGCGTGACCTACCAGCTCAACTTCATCGACACGCCAGGCCATGTGGACTTCTCCTACGAGGTCAGCCGCTCGCTCGCGGCCTGCGAAGGCGCGCTGCTGGTGGTCGATGCGGCGCAGGGCGTGGAAGCGCAATCGGTTGCCAACTGCTACACGGCGGTCGAGCAGGGCCTGGAAGTGATTCCGGTCCTGAACAAGATCGATCTGCCGACCGCCGACCCGGAAAAGGTCAAGAAGGAAGTCGAGGCGGTGATCGGCATCGATGCGACCGACGCGATCGAGGTTTCCGCCAAGACCGGCCAGAACGTGCGCGCGGTGCTGGAAGCCATCGTGCAGCGCATTCCGCCGCCGAAGCCGCGCGATACGGATCGCCTGCAGGCGCTGATCATCGACTCCTGGTTCGACAATTATCTGGGCGTCGTGTCGCTGGTGCGCGTGATGCAGGGCGAGATCAAGCCCGGCGACAAGATCCTCGTGATGAGTACCGGACGTGTGCACCAGGTCGATTCGGTCGGCGTGTTCACGCCCAAGCGCAAGGTGAATCCGAAGCTCGGCGCGGGCGAAGTGGGTTGGTTGACGGCCTCGATCAAGGACGTGCACGGCGCGCCGGTCGGCGACACGCTGACGCTCGCCGCAGCGCCTGCACCGGCACAGCTGCCAGGCTTCCAGGAAATGCAGCCGCGCGTGTTCGCGGGTCTGTTTCCGGTCGATGCCGAGGATTATCCGGACCTGCGCGAAGCACTGGAAAAACTGCGCCTCAACGACGCGGCGCTGCGCTTCGAGCCGGAAAGCTCCGAAGCGATGGGCTTCGGCTTCCGCTGCGGCTTCCTCGGCATGCTGCACATGGAAATCGTGCAGGAGCGCCTGGAGCGCGAATACGACCTGGATCTGGTGACGACCGCGCCGACCGTGGTGTACGAACTGCTCGACACCGAAGGTGCGATCACAGCGCTGGACAACCCGGCCAAGCTGCCGCCGGTCACGAAGATCGCCGAGCTGCGCGAGCCGATCATCCTCGCCAACATCCTCACGCCGCCCGATTACGTCGGCAACGTGATCAAGCTGTGCGAGGAAAAGCGCGGCGTGCAGACGGGTATCCAGTACCTCGGCTCGCAGGTGCAGGTGAGCTACGAGCTGCCGATGGCCGAAGTGGTGCTGGATTTCTTCGACAAGCTGAAATCCGTGAGCCGCGGCTACGCCTCGCTCGACTACCACTTCGTACGCTTCGAGGCCGGCCCGTTCGTGCGTCTGGACGTGCTGATCAACGGCGATCGCGTCGATGCGCTGTCGATCATCTGCCATCGCGGGCATGCCGAGCGGCGCGGTCGCGAGATCTGCGAAAAGATGAAGGAACTTATCCCGCGGCAGATGTTCGATGTCGCGATCCAGGCCGCCGTCGGCGCGCAGATCATCGCGCGCTCCACGGTCAAGGCCTTGCGCAAGAACGTGCTGGCCAAGTGCTACGGCGGCGACGCGACGCGCAAGAAGAAGCTGCTGGAGAAGCAGAAGGAAGGCAAGAAGCGGATGAAGTCGGTCGGTCGCGTCGACATCCCGCAGGAAGCCTTCCTCGCCGTGCTGCAGGTTGACAGCAAGTAATCCATTCGAGGAATCACGACGTGCAATTCGATTTCGCCGCGCTGCTGGTGTCCCTGAGCGCGCTTACGGGTGTCATCTGGCTGGTCGACGCGCTGTTCTTCGCCAAGTCGCGCAAGGCGCGGGCCGAGAAGGGCGAACCGGCCAAGGAGCCCTTGGTCGTCGAGTACGCGCGCTCGTTCTTTCCGGTGATCTTCATCGTGCTGATCGTGCGCTCGTTCCTGGCCGAGCCGTTCCGGATTCCCTCGAATTCGATGATGCCCACGCTGCTGACCGGCGACTTCGTGCTGGTCAGCAAGTTCGGTTACGGCATTCGCCTGCCGGTGATCGATACCAAGATCATCCCGGTCGGCGAACCGAAGCGCGGCGACGTGATCGTGTTCCGCTATCCCGGCTACGCCTGCGAAGGGCGCGAGCAGCGCAGTGCGCGCCCCTGCGACGAGCCGTTCATGCCGGTGCCGTTCGAAAACTACATCAAGCGCGTCGTCGGCCTGCCGGGCGATGTGATCGAGTACCGCAACAAGGTGCTGACCGTGAACGGCGTGCGGGTCGAAGCGCAGCCGCAGGAACGCTACGTCGGCGTCGGCTCGGGCCGGGAAATGACCGGCGCGCTGCGGCTTTCCGAGCAGCTGGGCGACAAGGCGCACGACATCCTGGTCGTTCCGAGCCTGCGCCGCGCGGACGGCGAAGGTGTCTGGACGGTGCCGGAAGGCCACTACTTCGCGATGGGCGACAACCGCGACAACAGCCAGGACAGTCGCTATTGGGGCTTCGTGCCGGAAGAAAACCTGGTCGGCAAGGCCTTCCTGATCTGGATGAATTGGGATGGCAAGAACGGCGGCGTCGATTTCTCGCGGCTCGGAACCGTCATACACTAAAGGCGCTTCCACCGCCTTTTCCGACCTTTCAGGCTTCCAAGGGGTACGCCAATGAATCGCAAGCAGGGCCAGTCCGGTATCACCTTGATGGGATTCCTCATCATCCTCATCGTGGGCGGATTCTTCGCGTTGATGGCGATGAAACTGTTCCCGGTCTATCAGGAATACTACTCGGTGGTTTCGAACCTGAATGGCCTGTCGGCCGAGGCCGGCTCCAGCAAGCTTTCGCCGGAAGAAGTCCGTCAACGCCTGAAGAAGCGCTTCGATATCAGCTACATCGATTCGGTGAAGCCCGAGCACATCATCGTGGACAAGAAGGTCAACACGGTGCAGGTCAAGTACGAAGTCCGACGTGGGCTGTTCTACAACCTCGACTTCGTCGCCAAGTTCGACAAGACCGTTACGCTCAAGGGCTGATGCGCAACCGCATTGGCCACGGATTTGCCGATACGGCGCTGTGGCGTCGTGCGCTCACGCACCGCAGTGCGGGCGGCGATCACAACGAACGGCTCGAATTCCTCGGCGATGCCGTGGTCAACCTCGTCATCGCGCAGGCGCTGTTCCAGCGCTGGCCGCGTGCCGACGAAGGCCGGCTCACGCGGGCCCGCGCGCAACTGGTGCGCGAGTCCACGCTGGCTGGCATCGCGCGCGAACTCGAACTGGGCTCCTTGCTGGAGCTCGGGCCGGGCGAGCTGAAAACCGGCGGACACCGGCGCGACTCGATCCTGGCCGATGCGCTGGAAGCGGTCGCCGGCGCGATCTTCCTTGATGCCGGGTTCGAGACTTGCCGTGACGTCGTATTGAACTGGTTTGGCGAGCGTCTTGACCGGCTCGACGACGACACCGCCGGCAAGGACGCCAAGACGCGCTTGCAGGAATGGTTGCAGGCGCGCCAGCGCGCCTTGCCCGATTACGAATTGCTTGAGACGCGCGGCGAGGACCACGAAAAGACCTTCGACGTGCGTTGCCGCATCGCCGAGCCGGCGCTCGAAGCCCGCGCCCGCGCGAGTTCGCGGCGTCAGGCAGAACAATACGCGGCGCAAGCCGTGCTCGACCAAATCGCCGTGTTGCCCCGTGAAGGCTCGTGAAGCCGCTGTATTCGCACGCCACGCTTCACGCCACTCACAGAACAGCGCGAGGACAATCCAGTGACTGATGAACACCCCTTCCACGCCGGCCTGGTGGCCGTCGTCGGCCGTCCCAACGTCGGCAAATCGACGTTGATCAACGCCTTGGTCGGATACAAGGTCAGCATCGTTTCCGACCGGCCGCAGACCACGCGGCATCGCATCCTCGGCATCCATACCGAAGAAGCGGGCCAGATCGTATTCGTCGATACGCCGGGACTGCACGGCGACCAGAAGCGCGCGATCAATCGCTACATGAACCGGGCCGCGCGCGGTGCCCTGTCCGAAGTGCAGCTGGCCGCGCTCGTGATCGAAGCCGGGCAATGGCGCGAGGCCGACGAAGCCGCGTTCCAGGTCCTGCTCGAAGAGCCGGACCTGCCGCGCATCCTGATCATCAACAAGGTCGACAAGATCGCCGACAAGGGCGAGCTGCTGCCGTTCATCGCGAAGGTCAGCGAAGGCCGCGGCTTCGCGGAAGTCTTCCCGGTCTCGGCGCGGCGCAATTCCGGTCTGGCCGACCTGCGTCGCAGCCTCATCCGGCTGCTTCCCGAGTCCGAACCGCTGTACGGCGAGGACGAAGTCACGGATCGCAGCGAACGCTTCCTCGCCGCCGAACTGGTGCGCGAGCAGGTGATGCGCCAGCTCGGGGCGGAAGTGCCGTACGCGACGACCGTGACCATCGACAAGTTCGCCGACGAAGGCAAGATGCTGCGGATCGCCGCGACCGTGCACGTGGAACGCGAAGGGCAGAAGGCCATCGTGATCGGCGCCGGCGGCGAACGCATGCGCAGCATCGGGCAGGGCGCGCGCATCGCGATGGAAAAGCAGTTCGGCCGCAAGGTCTTCCTGCAGCTGTGGTGCAAGGTGCGCGAAGCCTGGTCGGACGACGAGGCTGCGCTGCGCGGCTTCGGTTACACCGAATCCTGACGGTTCCTGATCCCGCGCGCCGATGCTGCGCCTCGAAGCCCAACCGGCCTACATCCTGCACTCGCGGCCGTACCGCGAAACCAGCCTGCTGGTTGATGCCTTCACCCGCGACCATGGCCGCATCGGGCTCGTCGCGCGCGGTGTCCGAGGAACCCGCGGCCAGCCCTTGCGCGCCGCCCTGCAGCCGCTGCAGGCGCTGTTGATCTCCTGCGCGGGGCAGGGCGAATTGCTGACGCTCATGCAGGCCGATGCCGTCGAGGCGCCGCAGGTGCTGGGCGGCGATGCCTTGCTGTCGGCCTTTTATCTCAATGAATTGCTGTTGCGCCTGTTGCCGCGCGGTGAACCGCAGGCCGCGCTGTTCTGGCGCTACGTCGAATGCATCGCGGCGCTGGCGGGCGATGCGTCGCCGGCATGGGAGCTGCGGCGCTTCGAGCGCGACCTGCTGGCCGCGATCGGTTATGCGCTCGATCTGCGCGGCGAATCCGCCGGCGAGGCGGTCGATCCGGCGAGGCGCTATCGGGTCGATCCCGAGCACGGTGTGCGACCGGTGCGGGACGACGATGAAGGCATCGGGACCTGCTCAGGCGCGGCGCTGCTGGCGCTGGCCGACGACACCGTTCCTTCACCCGGGCACCTGCGCGACCTGCGGCGCCTGATGCGCAGCATCCTGCGGCATCATCTGGGCGGCCGCGAACTGGAATCCTGGCGCGTGCTGGCCGACGTTTCCCGAACCGGATCGTTCCGTTCGCCGGGCTGATGTTTCGCGGCGCGGCGCGCTGCTACAGTGGGGCGCTGCCACAAACTCACCGTGCTTTCCCTTATGTCGCAAGGTCTGATCGTCCGCCGCCGCTCGAAAATCCATGGCAATGGCGTCTTCGCCATTACCGACATCCCCGCCGGAACCGAGATGATCGAGTATCGCGGCGAGCGCATGACGCACGAAGAGGCCGACGAGATGTACGGCGATACGCTCGAAACCGGCCACACCTTCCTGTTCACGCTCAACGACGAATACATCATCGACGGCAACCGCAACGGCAACATCGCGCGCTGGATCAACCACAGTTGCGATCCGAATTGCGAGGCCGTGCTGGAGGAAGACCCGGGCGGCGATCGCCGGAAGGACAAGGTCTTCATCGCGGCCAAGCGCGACATCAAGCTGGGTGAGGAACTGACCTACGACTACGGCATCGTGTTGTCGGTGCCGCATACCAACAAGCTCAAGAAGATCTGGGCCTGTCGCTGCGGTTCGCCCAACTGCACCGGCACGATGTTGAAGGAAAAATCCAAGCGCAAGGGCTGACCGGCGCAGCCGGCCGGCATGACCGGCCGCGGCGGGCGTCGACGATTCAATCGGCGCGGTATTTCAGCCCGAACAGCGGCCGCAGCAGCGGCACGCGACGGATCAGTTCGTAACCGGCGAAACACGCCGCGAAGGTCAGCACGACCAGCAGTGGGCCTTCGAGCAGCGGCGGCAGGTCCATCGGCTTGAAGCCGTGCGCCAGCACGATGAGGACGGTCTGGTGCAGGATGTAGACCGGGAAGATCGCCAGCGTCAGGTAGCGCAGCGCGGCATTGCCGGTTCCGCGCAGGCGGTAGGCGAAGCCGAACACCGCCACGATCATGCACCACTGGTTGATGCCCCAGACGATGCGCAGCAGGTAAAGCACGGAATCGGGCGGCGGATTGCCGTCGTCGTAGCCGGCGAAATAGCGGATCCCGATCAGCACGGCATAAGCGGCGAAGGCGGCGCCCAGCGCAGTCCAGCGCTGGCGCTGCAGCGATTCCCAGAACCCGTTCGAAAACGCCAGCAGGAATCCGATCAGGAACATCGGGACGTATTGCGTGTGGTTGTACCAGTCGTCGACCAGCGCATGGGTCGATCCAAACCTTGAAACCAGCGCGAGCCGCACCGCGACCAGCCACAGGGTCGGCCACAGCAGTGCGCCTGCGCCCGACAGGCGGCGTTCGAGCCGGCTTCTGGCCGCCTGCATCGCTTTCGGCGCGAACCGCAGCAGCAGCCAGAGCGCGACGGTGTAAACCCAGAGGTAGGCGACGAACCACAGATGGTTCCAGGTCGGCAGGATGAGGCAGTTGCCGTCGAAGCAGAAACGTCCGTCGGCGGCGAGGTAGCGCTTCCAGAACGCCAGATAGCCGTCGAAATAGCCGCCCGGCAGTTTCTCGACCACTTCGAAGTACGACTGTGGTGGCACGATCACCAGAATGCCGAAGACCAGCGGCAGGAGCAGTCGCCAGGAACGCTGGCCGAGGAAGCTGGAGCGGATCCCGGCGGGCGCGGTGCGTTCGGAGCGCCCGAGCAGGAAGGCCGTCGCCACCCCGGAAACCACGAACAGCAGCGACATCCGCCACGGCCCGGTGAGCAGCATCAGCGGCTCCAGTGCGGTGCCGGCATGCGGGCTTTTGATGTGGAAGCCCCAGCTCACGTAGTACATGCCGGTGTGGTACAGCACCAGAAGTCCGAAGGCGCAGACGCGCACCCAGTCCAGATCGTATCGGCGTTGCATGGCGGTTCCTCATGTTGATGGAAGGCCTGCAGCATCCGCCGCGCGGATTGGGCGACAACGCAAAAGTGACGTCCTGATGCGGTTCTGGGACGAATCGCGGGTGCCGGGGACGAATCGTGACGGCAAAGCGCACCGCGACGGCTAGAATTGCGCGATGCCCGAAGCCCAGCGCACACCGACCGCTTACGAACGTTTCCAACCATGGCGCCGCTGGTTCGAGCCGGGCTTCTGGATCGTAAGCCTGCTGTCCAATGCGGTGCTCAACAGCATCACCATGAGCATGGACATCGGGCGTTTCGATCGGTCGTTCGCGGCGTGGGAGCCGGTGGTCTGGGAATGGTCGAGCGGCCTGATGTGGCTGGCGCTGGTCTGGCCGGTCGTCGGGTTCTCCCGGCGCTTTCCGTTCCATTGGGACACCTGGCAGCGGAGTCTGCGCTGGCATCTGCTGGCCAGCGTGGCGGTGTCGCTGGTGCACGTGCTGGGCATGGTCGCCCTGCGCAAAGCGGCCTACGCGGCGATGGGCGTGGATTACCAGTTCGGTGACTGGGCGCGCGAACTGTTCTACGAATACCTGAAGGACGCGCGCACCTACGCCAGTATGGTGGTGCTGATCGAGGCCTACCGGCTGTTGCTGCGCCGGATGCAGGGCGAGGCGGCGCTGCTCGCCGAGCCGGACGAAGGCGCGGCGGTGGAGCCGCTGGATCGCCCGGAACGCTTCCTGGTGCGCAAGCTGGGCCGCGAGTTCCTTGTCGCGGCGGCCGAGATCGAATGGCTGCAGGCTGCGGGCAACTACGTGAACCTGCGCGTGCGCGGCCACGACTATCCGTTGCGCAGCACGATCGCGGGCATCGAGGAAAAGCTCGATCCGGCGCGCTTCGTCCGCATCCACCGCAGCTATCTGGTCAATTTCGATTTCGTCGCCTCGATCGAACCGCTCGACAGCGGCGATGCCCGCGTCCACCTGAAGGACGGCAGCACCTTGCCATGCAGCCGGACTTGGCGTCGCGCGCTGCGCGAGCGGCTGGGCGAAGCGGCCGTCGCCTGACGACGGATGTCAGGCGAGCTTGCTGCGTCGCATCCCGTAGCCGAAATACACGACCAGGCCGATTCCCATCCAGACCAGGAAGCGTTCCCACGTCGCCCACGGCAGGTGCGACAGCAGCCAGATCGAGAAGCCGATGCCGATCAGCGGCACGAAGGGCACCCACGGCGTGCGGAAGCGGCGCGGCAGTTCCGGGGCGCGCACGCGCAGCACGATCACGGCGGTGCAGATCACGACGAAGGCCGACAGCGCGCCGATGTTCACCAGCACCGCGAGGTCGCCGATCGGCAGGTAACCGGCCGCGAACGCGGTCGCGATGCCGAGCAGCAAGGTCGGGCGGTGCGGCGTGCCGTGCTTCGGATGCGGCTTCGCGAACCATTCCGGCAGCAGTCCGTCGCGCGACAGCGCGAACCAGATGCGCGCCGCCGCGAGCATGAAGGCGAACACCACGGACAGGATACCGGTCACCGCGCAGATCGAGATCAGGATGCTGATCCAGGGCATGCCGAGCGCCTTGAAGGCGTTCGCGACCGGCGCGTCGTTGTTGAGCGTGGCATACGGCGCGATGCCGGTCAGCACCAGCGAGATGGCGATGTAGAGCGCCATCGAGATGCCGAGCGAGAGCAGCACCGCGCGCGGCAGGTCGCGTTGCGGATCGCGCGCCTCCTCTGCGGCCGTGGTCAGGGTGTCGTAGCCGAACACCGCGAAGAACACGACGGCGGCCGCGGCGACCACGCCGGAGAAGCCGTAGTGCGGGATGCCGTTCGCATCGACCACCTCATCGGGAATGAAGGGCACCCAGTTCGCCGGATCCACATGGAACGCGCCGACGACGATGACCAGCGCCACGCCCAGGACCTTGATCGCCACGACCACGGTATTGAAGCGCGCGCCCCATTCGGTCCGCAGCGTCAAAAGCCCGGCGACGGCCAGGGCGACCACGGCGGCGATCACGTTGAACACGCGGCCTTCGCCCGAGCCGGGCGCGCCTTGCGCCCACACCGGCAGCGGAATGCCGGCGGCTTCGAGCAAGTTCTGCAGATAGCCCGACCAGCCGCTCGCGACCGCCGCCACGATCAATGCGTACTCGAGCAGCAAATCCCAGCCGATCAGCCAGCCCACGCCCTCGCCGAGCACGGCGTAGCCGTAGGTGTAGGCGCTGCCGGTGGCGGGAATCAGGCCGGCGAATTCGGCGTAGCACAGCGCCGCCGCGGCGCTGGCGATGCCGGCGATGATGAAGGCCAGCGCCACCGCGGGGCCGGCGTTCACCGCCGCCTGCTGGCCGGCGAGCACGAACACGCCCACGCCGATGATGCCGCCGAGGCCGATGCTGGTGAGTTGCCAGACGCCCAGCACGCGCCGGAACGCATGGTCGGATCGCGAAGCGCCGGATTCGGACTGGATGGCATCGATCGGCTTGCGCCGGGGGATGGATTCGAGCAGTGACATGCGGCGGTTCCCTCGTTGTTGTTCTGGGTTTCTGTGGCAAGTCCCGGATGCAGTATCGCAGGCTTGTCCCCGGTCCATTCGCCGGATTCTGGAGCGCGGGATCAGCGCTCCACTTGGCGCAACGCAGCAACGCAACGGTCGATGCAGTCGGCCACTTCATCCACGCCGATCAGTTCCATCACGCCGGGGAACTCCACCTTCTTGCCCCAGGGCAAGGCTTCGGCCGGCTTTTTCAGGAAGCGGCGCGCGGCCTCGTCGTAATGGTTGGTCGTGAAGCGCCGGTCCGAATACGGGCCGCTGCGCTCCGGATCGGTGCAGGCGTACAGCCCGACGACTTTCGTGCCGAGCGCATTGGCGATGTGGACCGGGCCGGAATCGGGGCCGAGCAGGATGTCGGCGCGCTCGAGCAGCGCCATCATCTGTTTCAGCGTGTCCTTCCCGACCAGATCGATCGCCGGCTCCTTCATGTGCGACAGGATCGCGTCGGCCATGCCGCGTTCGAGCGCGCTGCGGCCGCCGCAGATCGCGATGCGATAGCCGTGCTTCCGCGCGGCGTGATCGGCGGCCGCGGCATAGCGTTCGGCCGTCCAGTTGCGCAGCGTGTGGCTGGAGCAGGGCGACACGATCATCGTCGGCGCATCGCCGGGAAGCTGCTGCGTCGCCCATTCGCGCGCCGATTCGGGCACCGGCAGGCGCCATTCCACCGTGGTCTGTTCCAGGCCGAGCGGTTGCGCGAAGCGGCCCAGCACGTCGAGCACGTGCTCGCCGCCTTCCGGAATGCGGCGGTTCACGACCAGCCCGTGGCCTTCCTTGCTGCGCGCCTTGTCGTAGCCGATGCGGATCGGCGCATCCAGGCCCCACGCCAGCAGGTTGGCGCGGAATGCGAGCTGCATCTGCAACAGCGCATCGAAGCGCCGGTCCGACAACCGCGCCCACAGTTCGCGCAAGCCGGGCCAGCCGGTTTTCTTGTCGTAGATGGTGAACTCGACGCCTTCCAGGCCTTCGAGCAACCGCGCTTCGCCCTTGCCGATGATCCAGGTCAGGCGCGTTTGTGGCCATGCGCGCTGGATCGTGCGCACCAGCGGCACGACATGCGTGGCGTCGCCGAGCGCGGACAGGCGCAGGATCGCGATGTGTTCGGGAATGGAAAGCATCGGCAAGTTGTTAAACTCGACAGGAAATCGGGAATCACGCCTTGTCCACGATGCTTTCGCCGCCGTCTTCGGAACCTGCCATCGAAGCCGCGAAACTCGCCACGCCGCGCGGGGCGATTCTGTTCGACCGCGCCTGCATTCCACAAGCGCAGGCCGATCTGCTCGATCCGGATGCCTGGGGCGATGCGGCGAAATCGCTGGATGGACGCGGCGGTCGCGGTTCGGCGTGGATCGTCTCCGCGCCGTTTGGCGATGCCGTGCTGCGGCATTACCGGCGTGGCGGTTTGCCGGGGCGCTTCGTCCGCGACCGCTATCTTTTCCGCGGCGAGGAAGCCACCCGCGGTTTCCGCGAATTCCGCCTGCTGGTGCGATTGCACGAGCTCGACTTGCCTGCGCCGCGTCCGCTGGCGGCGGGATTCGTGCGCGATGGTCTGTTCTATCGCGCCGATCTGCTCACAGCGCGCATCGCCGAGGCCAAGACCTTGGCGGAACTCGGCAGCGAGGGCATCTCCGAAAGTACCTGGGACGCGTTGGGCGGCCTGCTCGCGCGTTTCCATCGGCATGGCGTGTTCCATGCGGATCTGAATGCGCACAACGTGATGCAGGATGCGGTCGGACAACTGTGGCTGATCGACTTCGACCGCGGTCGCATCCTGTCGCCGTCCCCAAGCTGGCGGCGATCCAATCTGATGCGGCTGAAGCGTTCGTTCGACAAGCTCGGCGTCGCCGGCCGTGAGACCGGCTGGTCGATCCTGCTGGACGCCTACGGAGCCGCGATGAAGGCGGATGCATGAACTCGAATCCTCCGGCGTTCAACCTGCACTTCCTCGGCGTCGGCAACGCATCGGCGGTCGAACTCGGCTCCGCCAGCGCGGTGCTGGAACGCGATGGCGAGCCGATCCTGATGATCGACTGCGGGCAGGAAGCCCTGACCGCATACCTGCAGCGTTATGGGAAGGCGCCGCGTGCGCTGTTCCTGACGCATACGCATCTGGACCACATCGCCGGGCTCGAGCGCCTGTTCGTGGCGCTGTATTTCGATGAAGCGCGGCGTGGCGATTGCCGGTTCTACATTCCTGCGGCGCTGATGCCGTGGGTGCAGCAGCGCGTCGCCGACTATCCGGGCGTGCTGGCCGAAGGCGGCGCCAACTTCTGGGATGCGTTCCGCGTGATCCCGCATTCGCGCGGTTTCTGGCACGACGGACTGTGGTTCGACGTCTTCGCCGTGCGGCACCACGCGCCGAATACCGCATTCGGCCTCGCCCTGAAGGACAAGTTCATCTACACCGGCGACACACGGCCGATTCCCGAAGTGCTGATGTCGCTCGGCGAAGGCAACGAACCCATCGCGCACGACTGTGGACTGGTTGGCAATCCGTCGCACAGCGGCATCGACGATCTGGAGCGCGAGTATCCGCGCGAATTGCTGTCGCGGCTGTGGCTGTACCACTACGGATCGGAGGCCGACGGCGACGCCCTGCGCGCCCGTGGCCATCGCGTGCTGCGTCCGGGCGAGGACCTGCCGCTGAAGGAGCGTCCGCCGCGCAGCCGGTTGCTGCTGTAACGCATGAAAAAAGCCGGACCGCTTGCGCGATCCGGCTCGAAGGTATTGCAGGAATCGTTGGGCTTATTTGGTCGAGCCGAAGCGCAGCGCGCGCGAACGGGTTTCGAGCTGGCCCAGTCGCGATTGGTCGTTGAGGCTCACGTCGCGCAATTCGAACGGCGCACCGACGCCGGCCGGAACCAGTTCGTTTCCGAACTTCAGGGTGATGTCGGCCTTGCCCGCTTCCAGCCAGCGCGCCGAATGGCCGACCGCGAACGGCTTCAGCGAACCGTCGGCCGCCGTTCCGTACAGCACGCCGCGCACTTCGTAGCGACCGGCGCTGGCGGCCTCGACCGGCAGCGAGACTTGGACGCCGGCCTTGGTGTCGACTCGGGCTTCCGAACCGAACTTGGCGGTCGGACGCGAGACGGCGAAGCTGGTCTTCACGTCGCGCGGCACCAGCGCGTTGCCGATCTTGCCGACCGCGAAGGCGTGCGCTTCCCACAGTTCCATGCCGTTGCCCGCGTTCTCCGGCAGCGAAACCTTGGCGAGGTAGCGGCCATCGGCGGCGCGCTTGAAGCGGACGTTGAAGCTTTCGCCGCTCGGCGCGGTGATGACGCCGCCGAGGCTTTCCGCATCGAGCGCGGTATCGGCGTTCGCGAGCTTGGCGCTGAGCGTGAGGCTGCCGCCGGCCAGTGCGCGGTCGGTGTTGGCCTGCAGATCGAGCGCGAACGGGCTGTCGGGCTCGAACACGTGCACGAGGTAGCGGCCCTTGGCGTTCTTCGCGCTCACTTCGACTTCGCCGACGCCCAGATCGTGCGCGATGCGGAACGCCAGCGTGCCGGCGGAGAAGGCCGCGCCGGCAGCTTTCAGTTGCTCGGCGTTGGCGCTGGCGATGATGGCCGAGGACGCATCGACGTCGCGGCCATTGATGCGCAGCGAAAGGCTGGACACGTTCAACGCGGCCTTTTCGCCCTCGGCGGGGCTGATCCGCACCAGCGCGCCGGGCGCGGTGGTGTTGAAGCGATAGCCTTTGGACAGTTCGCCCGCTTCCAGCTTGGTCCAGAACTCGCGGCTCTGCGCGACGAAGGGCGCACTGGCGAAGAGTTTCTCGTTGGAATCGATCGGCCAGGCGAAATCGATCGGCGCGCGTTCCACGTCGGCGGAGAGCGCGGCCTTGTCGATCGCGAGCTTGCCGACGACGACGTCGTCCTGCGAAGCGGCGAGCAGGGGCATGCGTTCGGCGGCGTTGACGCCGGAGGAGGCGAGGACGAGCGCGAGCGCGGAAGCAAGATGCTTGAGGGTGTTCTTGGAGGTCATGTTGGCAGGCTCGCTCAGATGTCGTTGCGGAGGATCACGTCCAGGCCGAAGCACTTCTTGCGGCTCTGGTTGTGGCTGAGCGGTTCCTTGCCGACGGTGCGCTGGGTGTCGTAGAACCACACGTTACCCGCGCCGGCCTGGCTGCTGCATTCGAGGAAGCCGTCGGAACAGCTCGACAGCCAAGCCTGGGTGATTTCGAGGCCGAGGTTCAGCGCGTAGCCGCCGCAGTAGCTGTCGCTGTCGAAGATCGAGGTTTCCACGTCTTGGCCGACCACGGACCAGAAGCCCTTCGGCAGGGACGGGCGGCCGGCGGTGCCGTACAGGTTCTGCGCGTTGTACTGCGCCATCCAGCTCGTCTGCTGCATCTTCACCGCATCATTGGCGTAGCCGAGCAGCCAGCCGAGCGAAGTCTCGAACACGTTGCCGTTGGTCACCGCGTTGGCCAGCGGCGTGCCCTTCGAGGACGGTGCGAGCGCGTTGACCCAGCGGATCTTGCTGATGATGTTCGGGTAGCGGGAATCGTAGGTCGGGTTCGACATGATCCAGCGCATCACGTTGCCGCCGTTGGAGTGCGTGATGACGACCAGGTCGGTGATGCCCTTGGAACTGATGAAGTTGGAAAGCTGCGTCGCGAGGCAACCGGCGGCGCGCGAATCCCACATGTACTGCTCGAAGTCGCAGTTGATGACGACGTAATTGTTCTGGTTCGGCAGGCCTTGGCGCACCGAGTTGATGAAGTCAGAACCCCAGTAGTCGGCCGTAGCGTTGGTTTGCTTGCCGGTGCCGTGGACGAAGGCTACGCCCGTAGCCGCGGCCGTGGCGATACAAGGAGCGAGAGCCAGCACGAGACTGGCGGCGAGCTTATGCATCATGGAAGGCGATCCCCGAAAATTATTCGGAATCCCGTGTGCCGAATCCCTTCGACCTCCGGGCTTCCTGTGATCCGGCGTCCCTGTCTTCCCTTCGCCGGCGTACGGCTAGGTTAAGCCTGAACTGTGATGCAATGCTCGCTGCAATGCGTCAAATCGGCCGCATTGCGATCCGATGTGGCCGTCGTGCATACGGTGCGGCATGGAGATTCCTCCCGTCCCGAAGGCAGGAAACACGGAGGGGGAAGGGTGGCGGCCCGCCAGCTTGCCTCGGCGCGCGAATCGGTCGATACCGTTGCTGCCTTCCGGCCCTGGCGGGGTTTTCGGCCTATCGCCGCGAGGGGCCGACGGGCCACCATAGCGTTCGGCGCTGGTTGCGCCTACCGCGCAACGCGCGGGTTTGGATTTGGCGGAGAGAGCGGGATTCGAACCCGCGAAGCGCTGTTTAGACGCTTACACACTTTCCAGGCGTGCTCCTTCAACCACTCGGACATCTCTCCAAAGAAGTCGCGATTCTGCGCCTTGCGGGCGCAGCAAGCCGCACATTGTACCCAGTTGCATGGGCTTCGGACAAGTTCGATCCGCACCGGGCTGGAAAGACGATGCCATGGCGCGACTACAATGGCCTGTGGCCAAGTCTCCGCAATCCTCCCAGTCCCTGTTCGCCGCGCCTTCCGGCCTCGAGCCGCTGGCCGAGCGCATGCGTCCGCGCGCCTTGGCGGACATGGTCGGCCAGCGTCGCCTGCTGGCCCAAGGTTCCGCGCTGCGCCGCGCGATCGAAGCCGGGCGTGTGCATTCGATGATCCTGTGGGGGCCGCCCGGCTGCGGCAAGACCACGCTCGCGCTGCTCCTGGCGCATTACGCCAACGCGCGGTTCCGCGCCATTTCCGCGGTGCTCGCCGGCTTGCCGCAGGTGCGCGAGGTCCTGGCCGAGGCCGAGCGGAACTTCGCGGCGGGCGAGCGCACGGTGCTGTTCGTGGACGAGGTGCATCGCTTCAACAAGGTGCAGCAGGACGCGTTCCTGCCGCACATCGAGCGCGGCACGATCGTGTTCGTCGGCGCGACCACGGAAAACCCGAGCTTCGAATTGAACTCGGCCTTGCTGAGTCGCTGCCGCGTGCACGTGATGGAAGCGGTGTCGGCCGACGACATCGCGCAGGCTTTGCGCCGTGCGCTCGACGACGAAGAACGCGGTCTGGGTGGCCGTGGCTTGCGCATCGACGAGGAAAACCTGGCGAAGATCGCGCAGGCCGCCGACGGCGACGTGCGGCGCGCGCTGACGCTGCTGGAAATCGCGGCGGAACTGGCGGAAGCGGAGGGCGGCGAAATCACCGCCGCGACGCTGGAGCAGGTGCTGGCGGACAGGACCCGGCGCTTCGACAAGCAGGGCGAGCAGTTCTACGACCAGATCAGCGCGCTGCACAAATCCGTGCGCAGCTCCAATCCCGACGCGGCGCTGTACTGGCTGTGCCGGATGCTCGACGGCGGCTGCGATCCGATCTACCTCGCGCGCCGGCTCACGCGCATGGCGGTGGAAGATATCGGTCTCGCCGATCCGCGTGCGCTGCCGATGGCGATCGATGCCTGGAACACCTACGACCGGCTCGGGTCGCCCGAAGGCGAGCTGGCGCTGGCGCAGGTCGCGATCTATCTGGCTTCCACGGCCAAGTCCAACGCGGTGTACATGGCCTACAACACGGTGCGCGAAGACATCCGCGAAACCGGCACGGTTCCGGTACCGCTGCACCTGCGCAACGCGCCAACCAGGCTGATGAAGAACCTCGGGTACGGCGCCGAGTACCAGTACGACCACGATGCCGAGGGCGGCATCGCGCTCGACCAGACCGGCTTCCCCGACGAGATGGGCGAACGCGTCTACTACCGTCCGGTCGAGCGCGGCATGGAAATCAAGCTGAAGGAAAAACTCGACGCCTTGCGCGCGGCGCGCGCAAAGGCACGCGAGGAGAAGGCGGTATCACGCAAGGAGCGGAAATGAGTTTGGCCGCGTGGTGGCAACAAACGGCATGGTGGCAACAGGCCGCGCTGGTCGCAGCGGGCGGCGCGCTCGGTTCGGTCGGGCGTTTCGCGATCTCCTCCTCGCTGGCGCGCGCCGCCGCGCAGCACGGGTTCCCGTGGGGCACGTTCGCGGTGAACCTGATCGGCAGCTTCCTCGCCGGTTTCCTGTTCGTGTGGTTGCAAAGCCGCGGCGCGTCCGAATCGTGGTGGCGCGCCTTCGCGATGATCGGCGTGCTCGGCGGTTTGACCACGTGGTCGGCGTTGGTTGTCGATGTCTTCGTGCTCCATCGCGGCGCCAATCTGGCTTGGGCGGGCACTTATGTGGCCGCCAGTTTCGTTGGCAGCCTGATCCTGTTGATTGCAGGCCTCGCGCTGGCGCAGGCCTTGTTCAGGAACTGACTCCGCGTCGTCGTCGGGTTCCGATTCTTGAGTTTGACCCCTGTTGGCTCGTTTAGACCTTGGTGCCGATGGACAGGCAATGCGCTTGTTCCGGCACGCGAGGGGCGGGATGGGCGTGCCATGCGCGCCTGTTCACGCAATTCCTGCAATCCATTCGGAGTCGATGATCATGAATTGGGGAGAACTTCTGTTTTCGTTCAACGGCCGCGTTGGCCGCAAGGTGTTCTGGTTTTACGTGCTGGCGTCCTTCATTGTCGGCATGCTCATCAATGTCGTCGCATTGGCGCCGATGATGGCGACCGTGCAATCCAATCCCGAAGCAATGCAATCCATGGCCATGCCGCTGTGGGTGTGGATCGTCTTCATTCCGTTGATCTGGATCGGCCTGGCCATCCAGGCCAAGCGCTGGCACGACCAGGACAAGTCGGCCTGGTGGATCCTGATTGGCTTCATCCCATTCATCGGCGGCCTGATCGTGCTGGTGATGTGCGGTTTCATCGCTGGAACGCCCGGCCCGAACCGTTTCGGCGACCAACCGGCCTGATTCCCGTCGCAAGGCGCGGCCGGGTTGCCGCGCCTTGCGTTGTCGCGAGCCTGTCCGGGCGGGGATAATAAGAAGTTCCCCACGATTGCCTGGAATTTCCCATGCTCGATCCACAACTCCTGCGCGGCCAGCTGGTTCCCACGGCGGAAAAGCTGAAAGCCACGCGCGGTTACGAACTCGATGTCGCCGCTTTCGAACGACTGGAGGCCGAGCGCAAGGCCATCCAGGTCCGCACGCAGGAATTGCAGAACCTGCGCAATACCCGCTCCAAGGCGATCGGCATGGCCAAGGCCAAGGGCGAGGACGCCAGCGCGATCCTCGCGGAAGTGGCCGGCATCGGCGACGAGCTGAAGGCCAGCGAAGACCGTCTCGACCAGATCCGCGCCGCGATCGAGGCCATTTCCGGCACGATCCCGAACCTTCCCGATCCGTCCGTGCCGGTCGGTCCGGATGAAACCCACAACGTCGAAAAGCACCGCTGGGGCACGCCGCGCACGTTCGATTTCGCGGTCAAGGACCATGTCGAATTGGGCGCGCGCCACGGCTGGCTCGATGGCGAAGCCGGCGCGAAGCTTTCCGGTGCGCGCTTCACCGTGTTGCGTGGCGATCTCGCCAAACTGCACCGCGCACTCGCCCAGTTCATGCTGGATCTGCACAGCGGCGAGCACGGCTACGTCGAAACCAACGTCCCGTTGCTGGTGAACACCGATTCGATGCGCGGCACCGGCCAGTTGCCGAAGTTCGAGGAAGACCTGTTCTCGACGTGGGTCGGCGAAACCAAGCGCTACCTGATTCCCACGTCCGAAGTCTCGCTGACGAATCTGGTGCGCGACGACATCCTCGAAGCGGCCGTTTTGCCGCAGCGTTACACCGCGCATTCGCTGTGCTTCCGCGCCGAAGCCGGCAGCGGCGGTCGCGACGTGCGCGGCATGATCCGCCAGCACCAGTTCGAAAAGGTGGAGCTGGTCAGCATCGCGCATCCGGCGCAGAGCGACGAGGAGCACGAGCGCATGACGCGCTGCGCCGAAGTCGTGCTCGAAAAGCTCGGCCTGCCATATCGCCGCGTGCTGCTGTGCACCGGCGACATGGGTTTCTCGGCGCAGAAGACCTACGACCTGGAAGTCTGGCTGCCGAGCCAGAACAGCTACCGCGAGATTTCCTCGTGCAGCAATTGCGGCGACTTCCAGGCGCGCCGCCTGCAGGCGCGTTTCCGCAATCCGGAAACCGGCAAGAACGAACTCGTCCACACCTTGAACGGCTCCGGCGTCGCGGTCGGCCGGGCGCTGATCGCGGTGATGGAGAACTACCAGAACGAAGACGGTTCGATCACGCTTCCGGAAGTGCTGCGGCCGTGGTTCGGCGGCGCGGAAAAGATCGCCTGAGGCATCCGCCGCGCGCTCCGTGTCCGGGGCGCGCGGTCAGTACGAATGGACTCGCAACGATTGACCGAGCTGGTGCTTTGACCAGGCTTCGGCCAAGGCGTTGAGACCGCCCGGCCAGTGTTTTTCCAGCACGGAAGCGGCATCGACGGGCGTGCAGGGATTGCTGCGCTGGGCGCGCAGCACCGCGGCAAGCGCGGAACGGTGTGACGGTTCCGCCATCAGGACCGACACCAGCGCCAGTGAGCGGGTGTAATGCGCGTCGCGCTGGCTGCCATGGAAATTCTCGTGTGGCATGCCGAGCAGCGTCGTCAGGTACTGGCGGGTGTTCGATGCGGCGCGATCGGCGCGCATCCGCCGCGCATAGTCGTTCGGATCCACGTGCCCACCCATGCCGGAGGCGGTGAACTGCTGGAAATATTCGGCCAGTCCTTCGTTCAGCGCGGTTGGCAGGTGGCCCAGCCATTCGTGGATCAACGCGTGCGTGATTTCGTGGCGCAGGATCGACAGCGTGGCTTCCGTTCTTGGCTGGGTGCGCACGACGATGGTGCGGTTCGCCGAGCGGTAAACGCCCGTGGTTGATACCGGATCGCGTCCGGCATGCTGGCGGAAAGCGGCGTCGGTTCCGGCGAACACGATGCGCAGCGCCAGTCCGCCGCGGGTGTCGATGCCCAGCACATCGTCGAAGACGCGGGCGATGGCCTTGGCGTCGCGGGTCGCATGATCCCTTACGTGCCCCGGAAGCACCGCATCGGCGGCTTCGATTTCGACCAGGACCGGCTGCGTCTCGCGGGCCACGATCTGCCGGTAATCGCGGAGTTCGTCGCCTTGCGGCAAGGTGTCGCTGTAATGCGTGATGCCTTGCGCATCGACCCAGCGATGCACGGTGTGGCGATCGGTCACGCGCGTACCGGTGCGTGCCAGGCAGGCGCGCTGATCGAATGACACATGCGGGCTGCGCAATGTCGGCGGCTCCGGCGTTGCCGTGATCGCGGGCTTCCCGGTCGGCGGCAATGACGCCACGGCATTCGCCGGTGGCGCTGGCGGTGGCATGATCGCCGGTTTCGTCGGCAGCGGCCGGTCCGCGTTGGAGAAGTGCAGGTAGAGCACGGCGCCCAGCAGCAGGACGCCGGCGGTGCCGAAGATGCGATAAACCGCTTCGTCCAGACTCCAGCGTTCTTTCATGCGTTACGGCGATGGGCTCGGCAAGGTGAAATCGAGGCTGTAGTAATGCTTGCCGTCGGCGATGCGGATCGTCATTTCGCCGGTCAGGCCGGTCAATTCCCCGGTTCCCGAGTCGCGCACCACGGTCACCTTCCAGTTTTCCGGCACGCCGTGGTTCAACATCGCGTGGTGCATCAGCACGAAGCTGCCGGACTTGCCTTGCAGCGTGCCGCTGACCTTTTCCAGCGCCACGTACGCGCCCGAATCCCGGCCGTCGCCGCTCGCCAGCATTTCGCCTTGCCCGGTGGCGGCCAGGTCGCCGTGGTAGGTCTTGTCGATCGCCATGCGCATCAGGCCGGCGGCTTGCGCGGGCGGGTTGTCGGCGGTTTGCGCTGCGATCTTGACCTCGAATTCGCCTTCGATGCGGCTGGGCTGCGTCATGGCGTCGGCTCTCGTGGCGGCGGGTTCGGACGCGCAGGCGGATGTCGCGAGAAGCGTCAGTGCGACAGGAATGGCGAAACGGGAAAGCATGGCGATGCTCCGGTCGGAATCGGAACCAGACTACCGCGCGGAAACGCGGCCGGCGACGTCAGCGCGTCAGGGACGCGATTTCCCGTGCCGAAAGCTCACGCCACGCGCCTTTCGGCAACTCGTCCAGCGCGACTTCGCCGATGGCCACGCGCACCAGTCGCAGCACCTCGATGCCGAAGGCTTCCAGCAGGCGGCGGATGTGGCGGTTGCGTCCTTCGTCGAGCACGATTTCCAGCCACGCGTTGCGTTCGCCCTGGCGCAGCCAGCGCGCGGATTTGACCGTGAGCACCGGCGCATCGCCGTCCGGCATCGGCACCTGCACGCCTGCGCGCAGTCGGACCGGCAGCGATTCGTCGATCAGCGTCGAAACCTGCACGTGGTAGGTCTTGTCCGGGCCGGATTCGGGATTCGTGATCGCCGCGGCGAAGGCCGGATCGTTGGTGAACAGCAGCAGGCCTTCGCTGGCCTTGTCCAGGCGCCCGACCGGCGCGAGCCATCCAAGGCCCGAGTCGTCGAGGCAGCGATACACCGTGTCGCGCCCGCGTTCGTCCTTGGTCGTGGTGACCAGTCCGCGCGGTTTGTTCAAGGCGATGACGAGGCGGCGCGCGTGCTGCAGCGGTTGGCCGTCGACTTCGATCGCATCGTTTCCGCGGGTGGGAAATTCCGGGTCCCGCACCACGCGGCCGTTCACGCACACGCGACCGTCGCGCACGCGCGCGGCGGCTTCGCTGCGCGAACACAGGCCGGCTTTGGAAATCGCCCGCGCGACGCCATGGCGCGGCGAAGCGGGGTTTTCGGGCGATGCTGACGTGGCGCGTCGCGGCGCGGGCCGCGACGGCGGACGCCGGTTACTTGCCGACGGTGGCCGGCGCACTTTCGGCGGCGGCAGCGGCAGGCTTGGAAGGCACGATGCGCACGCCGCGGCTCTTCATCCAGGCGTCGAATTCGGCCGCGTCGAACTTCTTGCCGGATTCCATGTTGAAGCGGTACGGCGTGTTGTCGTACGCGGTCTTGGGCTGGTAGGCCGCGATCTTCGTGGCCAGGCAGGATTCGAGGCGCAGTCGCGTCAGCACCACGTCGACCGCGAGGTTCTCGTCGCGGCTGTCGGCGAGGATCGTGCGCGGCGAAGCCAGTGGCGCGGGACGACCGCCCATGCCCGAATACAGTGGCGGCACCGGCGTGCTGCGCACCGGCAAGGGTTGCTGCGCGCTGTTGGCGCAATCCTGGGCGAGGGCGACGACGGGCGAGAGACAGAACGCCGAGACGATGAGGAAACGGATCGAACGGGACATGGCGACTTCCAGAAAAAGCCCGTGAAGTTTAGGCGTGCTTCATCCGCGCAACAAGCGAAAGGGTCGCCACTATCGGATGATGCGGCTGAAGGGCCAGCGCCCGCGCCAGTACTGCAGCAGGAAGAATCCGAACGCCATTCCGCCCAGATGCGCGAAATGCGCCACGCCCGAGCGGGTCTGGAACACGCCCATCGCCAGTTCCGCCAAGCCGTAGAAGAGCACGAAGTTGATCGCGGAAAGCTCGATCGGCGGGAAGATCAGCATCAGCCGGGTTTTCGGGAACAGCAATCCGAAACCGAGCAGCAGGCCGAACACGCCGCCGGACGCGCCGACCGTCGGGAACGGCGGTTCGCCCTGTTTCAGCGCGGCTGTCACCACGGCCAGCTGCACCAGGCCCGCGCCGATCACGCAGACGAAGTAGTAGATCAGGAAGCGCCTGGAGCGCAGCGTCGCTTCCAGCGCCGGGCCGAACATCCACAGCGCGAACATGTTGAAGAACAGGTGCGTCAGGTTGCCGTGCAGGAAACCGTACGTGACCAGTTGCCAGAACTCGAAGCCGACCATCACCGGCAGGCCGTGGTCCATGCCGATGAAGTGCCGGCCGGTCGGCCACAGCATCAGCGGCAGCATCGAAAGCTCGCCCAGCAGGTTCTGCAACACGAACATCACGACGTTGGCGATCAACAGCGCGCGGACGATGGGAGTGAGGCGGTTGTTCATGCCCACAGTTTGACAGCTGCGGCGGCGCGGCAACACGTTCCATCACGGCGCGGCGAAGTTCGGATGTTCGATGCTGCGCCGCGCTAAACTCGCGGTTTCCCCACGCTGCTGCATTGCCAAGAGCATGTCTGCCATTTCCGACCAGAACGCATTCCCCGACTTCAACGTCTTCCCCGACGCAAGCGGTCATTTCGGCCGATTTGGCGGCAGTTTCGTCGCCGAAACGCTGATGAAGCCGCTGGAAGAGCTCGCGGCCGCGTGGCAACGCTATCGCAACGATCCGCAATTCATGGCGGAGCTGGATGCCGATTTGCGCGATTACGTCGGTCGCCCGAGCCCGATCTATTTCGCCCGGCGGCTCACCGAGCACGTCGGCGGCGCGCGCATCCTGCTCAAGCGCGAGGACCTGAACCACACCGGCGCGCATAAGATCAACAACACCGTCGGGCAGGCCATGCTCGCGCAGCGCATGGGCAAGAAGCGGATCATCGCGGAAACCGGCGCCGGCCAGCATGGCGTCGCCTCGGCCACCGTGGCCGCGCGGCTCGGGCTCGAATGCGTGGTGTACATGGGCGCCACCGACATCGAGCGCCAGAAGATCAACGTCTACCGGATGAAGTTGCTCGGCGCCAAGGTCGTGCCGGTGACCAGCGGTTCGCAGACGCTGAAGGATGCGCTCAACGAAGCCATGCGCGACTGGGTCACCAACGTGCAGGACACCTTCTACATCATCGGCACGGTCGCCGGTCCGCATCCGTATCCGGCGATGGTGCGCGATTTCAACGCCGTGGTCGGTCGTGAAGCGCGGGCGCAGGTGCTGGAGAAATTCGGACGGCTGCCGGATGCGATCACCGCCTGCGTGGGCGGCGGCAGCAACGCGATCGGCCTGTTCCACGCCTTCCTCAATGACCATTCGGTGCGCATCGTCGGCGCGGAAGCGGCGGGTGACGGCATCGCGACCGGTCGCCACGCGGCGTCGCTCGCGGCCGGACGGCCCGGCGTGCTGCACGGCAACCGCACCTACGTGCTGTGCGACGACGACGGCCAGATCATCGAGACGCACTCGATTTCCGCCGGGCTCGATTACCCCGGCGTCGGCCCGGAGCACAGCTTCCTGAAGGACACCGGCCGTGCCGAATACGTCGGCATCACCGACGACGAAGCACTCGAGGCCTTCCATCTGCTGTGCCGGACCGAAGGCATCCTGCCGGCGCTCGAATCCAGCCACGCCGTGGCGCAGGCGATGAAGCTGGCGCGCGAGCTGCCGGAGGACGGCATCGTGCTCTGCAACCTTTCTGGTCGCGGCGACAAGGACGTGCACACCATCGCCAAGCGCGAAGGCATCGAGCTGTGAGCCAGGACATGACGACGAAAACCAACCGCATCGACGCCCGTTTTTCCGAGCTCGCCTCCGCAGGACGCACCGGGCTGATTCCCTTCATCACCGCCGGCGATCCGTCCATCGAAGCCACGGTGCCGGTGATGCACGCCCTGGTGGCGGCCGGCGCGGACGTGCTGGAACTCGGCGTGCCGTTCTCCGACCCGATGGCCGATGGCCCGGTGATCCAGCAATCGTCCGAACGCGCCATCGCGCGCGGCGTCGGTTCCCGGCGCGTGTTCGAATTCGTGCGCGAATTCCGCAAGACCGACACGACGACGCCCATCGTGCTGATGGGTTATCTCAATCCGGTCGAAATCTACGGCGTCGAACGTTATGCGAAGGACGCGGTGGATGCGGGTGTGGATGGCCTGTTGCTGGTCGACCTGCCGCCGGAAGAATCCGGCGAGACGCAGGCGATCCTGCGCGAACACGGCCTGCACCAGATCTGCCTGGCCGCGCCCACCAGCGGCAACGAACGCATCGCGCGCCTGGTATCCACCAGCCAGGGCTATCTCTATTACGTCTCCTTCGCGGGTGTTACCGGCGCCGCCCGACTGGATGCGGCCTCGGTGAAGAACGCCATCGCCGACATCAAGAAGCTGGGCGATCTGCCGATCGCCGTCGGATTCGGCGTTCGCGACGCGGAATCGGCCAAGGCACTGGCGGAAAATGCGGACGCCGTCGTCATCGGCAGCGCACTCGTGCAACTGCTGGCGGAATCGAAAAACGTGGACGACGCCGCGCGGCGCGCAGGAGAGTTCCTGGCGCCGATTCGCGCCGCGTTGGGTCGCGGTTGATCCCGACGCGGCGGGAAATCGCGCAAGTTGCATCGTGGCGTGATTCCGGGCGGGGACGTGCCTGTTGCGGTTCGCGGTGAGCTTGACCGAAATGGCTGGCGCAACCTGGCCCGCCTCGACGGGACCGTGGCGCACCTGGGCACTGGAACCCCGGCATTTCGCGTCGAAGGGAAAAATCACGCGCCAAGTGCCGGAAATCGCCTGCGATTGCAGGCGTCGGATTCGAGCGAAACGGCACGCCGGTGCGTGCCGGTCGCCGTCGGTAATCAGACGTATGGCCGAATTTCTGCCGGTGCTCCGTAACAGCAACAGACCTCCCGGGAGAAGTTGCCATGCTGTCGCGTATCCGCTTTGCCCTGCCGCTGCTCGCCCTGTTGTCCTCATCCATTGCCGGCGCCGCCGTTTTCACTGTCGGTTCGGATGGAAGCTGTACCCATGCGACGCTCGCCGCGGCCTTGGCTGCGGCGTCCGCCAACGGCACGGGGCACGATGAGATCCGGCTTCGGATAGATGCCCAGCAGAACAACGCGGCGTATTCGATCACGGCTACGGATGTCACCATCGCGGGCGGATATCCCACCTGCAGCAGTGCCTCTCCCGTTGCCGGGGTGCGTTCGACGCTGGTCGGAAATCAACTGAATTCGGTGATCACCATCGGTAATTCCCGACGGGTGGAGCTTCGTCAGTTGATCGTTACCGACGGCGGAAATCTCGGGTTTGTGCAGGGGAGTCCCGTCATCGGGGGCGGCGTCAATCTCACCAGCGGCGTTGTCGAGCTGCATGGCGTTCGGGTTACGTCCAACCACGCGCGGGATGGCGGTGGTCTGGCGGTGGCCGGTACCGGTTCGGTCATGGTGGTGCACGGCGGCGAGTCCGGAAGCCTGATCGAAAACAATCGCGCCATGCGAGGAGGCGGGATCTTCGTGGGGATGGGTGCGACGCTGCGGCTTGATAACGACGGCGTGACGATCTCCGGAAACGCCGCCGACGGCAGCGCCACGGAGGACGACAACTCCGGCGGTGGCATTTACGCGTTCGGCGGCTCGGGGGCCCAGGCGACGATCGAGGCGACCTGGTTGAACGCCGATCCCGATCTGCCGACGCGCGCACTGCGCGGTCTGGTTGTGGCCGGGAATGTATCGAGCGGATGGGGCGGCGGCATGACGCTGAGTTTCAATGCGCAGTTCATCGGCTACGAGACGTCGATCCGCGACAATGTCGCCAAAAGAGGCGGCGGCATATGGGCTCAGGGTGGCGCCTACGTCGGGCTGGCACGGCGGCCAAGCGCTTTCCCCGGCTGGCTGCCCGTCTGCGAAGGCCGCTATGGCTGCAATCGCCTCACCGGAAACGTGGCTGCCCTTGGCGGCGGGATACTGATCGCGGAGGGACGCCTCGATCTGGTACAGATCCTTATTGCCGACAATCGAGCCACCAATGGCGGCGGCGCTGCGATCCACACCGGCAGCGCTGGCCAGCCTGAGCCGGTGAATCGCATCCTGCTGGATTCGGCGGTGCTGGTGCGCAACCAGTGCAGCCGAACCCCGGCCTCCACCAGTAACTGCGCCACGTTGAACGCCATTTCGGGCCCGAATCAGGTGGACGTGCAGCACTCCACGTTCGCCGACAACGTGCTTGGTTCCACCAATTCCTCCATCCGTGCCGAGATCTTCGCCGGTCCTTCCAGCCTTCCGCTTCGGTTGCGTTCCGTCATCGTCGAACCGGCCGCGGGTTCGTTGCCGGTATGGACGAATGGGTCGCTTGAGGCCGATTGCGTGATGTCCACGCAGTCCGTGGGCAACCGGGCGCTGGTGCGAGCCATCCCGTACGCGTTCGTTTCCCGTACCTCGGACGATTATCGTCCGCTCGATGGCGACGCAGCCATCGACGGATGCGATGGCACGCAGTTGCTTTCCGAACCGAGCACCACGCCGGACTTGCGCATCCATGGCAGCGTCGACCATCCGGCGGTGCCCAACCGTCTCGGGTCCGCATCGACCTTCGACATCGGTGCATTCGAAACCACGCCGCTGCTGCGCAATGGCTTCGAGTGAGTCCGCAAGGATTGCCCGCGCAGGATGCCGGCGCGGGCGTGATGCAGGCGCTCAGGCCACTTCGAACATCGCCGGATCCCGATCCCGGTCGTTGCGGCCAGTCGGCAAGGGCGCGCGCGTGATGGCGAACTTGGCTTCGGTGACGCCGGGCACGGCGCGCAGGGCTTGCAGCAAGGCTGGCACGGCGCGGACGTACTGGCGTTCGTGCAGTTCGATTTCGCCGCGCGCGGTGGCGGTATGCAGCGCGATCTTCACCGCGGTCGGGCCGGGGCGGAACTGGCTCAATGCGGCGTCGAGCGCTGCGACGCTGGCGTTCTCCAGCGTGGTGTCGAAAACGATGCGCACCGGATTGGCGTACTGCGCGCAATAGGCGTCCACTTCCCACACGCGCTTGACGCGCATCGCGATGCCGCCGCGGAAGCGGTCTTCCTGCAGTTGTCCTTCGAAAATCAGGAAGGCGCCGGATCTGAGCAGCGCCGCGTGCTCGCGGAAGACGTCGTTGAACAGCGACACTTCCAGCGCGCCGCGCCCGTCCTCCAGCGTCAGGAAGGCGCGTTCTTCCATCTTGCGGCAGGCGCTGACCTGGCCGGCGATCAGCACCAGCGCGTCGATGCCCTTCACGTAGCGGCGCTGTTCCCAGGCATCGCCCACCTTGTCCAAGGTGCAGGCGATGACTTGATCCAGCACTTCGCGCAGCGGGTCGATCGGATGGCCGGACAGGTAATGGCCGAGCGTTTCGCGCTCGTATGACAGCCGTTCGAGCAGATCCCATTCGGGAATCGGCGGCGGTGGCGGCAACGGCGGCGCTTCCTGCGAAACCACGGCGCCGAAGATGTCGAACTGACCGGCGGCGGCGTCGCGCGCGAGCTGTTCGGTGGCGCGCAGCACTTCGGCCAGATGCTCGAACATCGAGGCGCGGTTCGGGCCGAGGCCGTCGAGCGCGCCGGCCTTGATCAGCACTTCGTGCACGCGTCGGTTCACCTTCTGGCCGAGGCGCTTGGCGAAATCGAACTGGTCCCGGTAAGGGCCGTCCTCGTCGCGGATCCGCGCGATTTCCAGGCTGGCGTTTTCGCCGACGCCCTTGATCGCGCCGAGACCGTAGCGGATCGTTTTCGCATCCTTGGCCTCGAACATGAAGTGCGAGGCGTTGATGTGCGGCGGGAGCACGTCGACTTTCAGGGCGCGGCATTCGTCGAGGAACATCACGACCTTTTCGGTGTTGTCCATGTCGCTGGACAGCACCGCGGCCATGAACTGCGCCGGGTAGTGCGCCTTCAACCAGGCGGTCTGGTAGCTCACCAGGGCGTAAGCGGCGGCGTGCGACTTGTTGAAGCCGTAGCCGGCGAACTTCTCCATCAGGTCGAAGATCGCGTCGGCCTGTTCCTCGCTCAATCCGTTCTTCGCCGCGCCTTCGCGGAACTTGATGCGCTCCTTGGCCATTTCCTCGGGCTTCTTCTTGCCCATGGCGCGGCGCAGCAGGTCGGCGCCGCCGAGCGAATAGCCGCCGACGATCTGCGCCATCTGCATCACCTGTTCCTGGTAGACCATGATGCCGTAGGTCTCTTTCAGGACGGGCTCGACGCGCGGATCGGGATACTCGATCGGTTCTTCGCCGTGCTTGCGCTTGTTGAAGCTCGGGATCAGGTCCATCGGGCCGGGGCGGTACAGCGACACCAGCGCGATCAGGTCTTCGAAGCGGTCCGGCTTGGCTTCCTTCAGGAGCCGCTGCATGCCGGAGGATTCGAACTGGAACACCGCGATCGTGTCGCCGCGCGAGAACAGCTCGTAGACCGGCCGGTCGTCGAGCGGAATCTTGGCGATGTCGATCGGCGCTTGGCCCGCGGCGGCGCGTTCGCGATTGATCGCCTTCATCGCCCAGTCGATGATCGTGAGCGTCCGCAGGCCGAGGAAGTCGAATTTCACCAGGCCGACCGCTTCCACGTCGTCCTTGTCGAACTGTGTGACGATGCCGCGGTGGGTATCGACCTTGTTCGGCGCTTCGGCATAGAGCGGTGCGTACGTCGTCAGCGCTTCCTGCCCGATCACGACGCCGCCGGCGTGCTTGCCGGCGTTGCGGGTCAGGTCCTCGAGCTTGAGCGCCAGGTCGATCAGGTCGCGCACTTCCTCGTCGTTGTGGTAGCGCTCGATCAGCTCGGGCGAGGCGAGGCTGGAATCCTCCTTCGATTTTTCGCTGAGGCCGAGCGCGTCTTCCAGCCCGATGCCGAGCGTCATCGGGATCAGCTTCGCCACGCCGTCGACCTGTCCGTAAGGCATGTCCAGCACGCGACCGGTGTCGCGCACCACGGCCTTGGCCGCCATCGTGCCGTAGGTGATGATCTGGCTGACGCGCTCGCGACCGTACTTCTGCGTGACGTAGTCGATCACGCGGTCGCGCTTGTCCATGCAGAAGTCGATGTCGAAGTCCGGCATCGAGACGCGTTCGGGATTGAGGAAACGCTCGAACAGCAGGCCGTAGGCCAGCGGATCGATGTCGGTGATGCGCAGCGACCACGCGACCAGCGAGCCCGCGCCCGAGCCGCGTCCCGGCCCGACCGGAATGTCGTTGCGCTTGGCCCAGTTGATGAAGTCCGCGACGATCAGGAAGTAACCCGGAAAGTCCATCCCGATGATGATGTCCAGCTCGCGTTCGAGCCGCTGTTCGTAGTCCTCGCGCTTCAGGCCGTTCGGCAGCGCGTAGCCGTCCAGCCGCGCGTCCAGGCCTTCGCGGGCCTGGGCGCGGATCCACGAGGCGGCGTCGTAGCCTTCCGGCGTCGGGAACACCGGCAGCTTGGGCTTGCTGAAGATCGGTTCCAGCGAGCATCGCTTCGCGATCTCGACGCTGTTGGCGAGCGCGCCCGGGAGGTCGGCGAACAGCGCGGCCATTTCTTCCGGCGACTTGAGGTATTGCTCCGGCGTGTAATCGCGCGGGCGCTTCGGATCGCCCAGCCGCCGGCCGGTCGCGATGCAGACGCGCGCTTCGTGCGCGTCGAAGTCCTCGCGGTCGAGGAAGCGCACGTCGTTGCTCGCCACGACCGGGCAGCGCAGCATCTTCGCAAGCTTCAGCGCGCCGTGCTCGAACTGCGCCTCGCCCTGGCGGCCGGTGCGCGTGATCTCCAGGTAGAACCGGTCGCGGAACAGCGCCATCCATTGCGCCAGCCGCTTCCCGGCATCGTCCTCGTTGTTCGCGAGCAGCGACTGGCCGATGTCGCTTTCGCGTCCGGCCAGCGCGATCAGTCCGGCATGCTTCTCGCGCAGCCATTCGGTCTCGATCACGACGTGGTCGCCGCGATGGCCGTCCAAGAAGGAGCGCGACACCAGTTCGAACAGGTGTTTCTTGCCGGTTTCGTTCTGGCACAGCAGCGTGATCCGCGCCGGTTTCCGGCCGGGTTCCTCCAGCCAGGCATCGACGCCCGCGATCGGCTTGATGCCGGCCTTCTCGGCGGTCCGGTAGAACTTCGCCAGCGCGAACAGGTTGCTCTGGTCCGTCAGGGCGATGGCCGGATAGCCGAATTTCGCGCAGCGCTTCACCAGCGAGTCGATCCGCAAGGTGGAATCGGTCAGCGAAAACTCGCTGTGCAGGTGCAGGTGGACGAAGGATGGTTCCATCGAGGAGCGCGGGGAAAAGCGATCCTCAAGTGTAGCGGCTCGCTGCACGAAGTCGTCGAAACTCACATCCAGGCGAACACGTGGGGCATCAGGGCCAGGATCTGGCCGGACAGCAGCACGCTGGTGACCAGCGTGGCGCATCCCAGCGTCCATGCGATCAGCAGCAGCACGCCGTCGTGTTCGATCAGTGCGATGGCGTAGAGCAGCAACAGCAGGCCGAGCGGATAGTTGGTGAACGGAATCGGCAGGCTCAGCAGGACGCCGAGCAGCGCCAGTTGCAGGCCGGTGAACACGTGCGCCGGCGTGGCCGAAGTGAGCGTGGTCAGGCGCGGCCTGCAGAGGCGCTCCAAGCGGGCGAGGACGCCTTTCATCCGGATCGTGAAGCGTTCGATCGTGGCGCGCTGGACGGTGCGCCGACGCAGCGATTTCGGCAGCCACGGCGCGCTGAAGCCGACCAGCATCTGCGAGCCGGTCAACACCACGAGCAGGCCGGAAATCGCGCCCACGCCGAACGGCAGCGGCAGGAAGGCCGGCAACAGTTCCAGCATGACCAGCACGCCGAAGGCGCGGGTGTGGAACAGTTTCAGGATCTCGCCCAGCGCGATGGCGGGCTCGCCATCCGGCCGTCCGAGCTCGCGCAGCAGCGTGGCGGTGCTGATACGCGCGATTTCGGGCGACGCCTTGGCGCGTCGATCAGTCATCGTCGTCGCGGGTTTCCGGCTCGGGCACGCGGGAGATCAGCAGTTTGTCGATGCGCGCACCGTCCAGGTCCACGACCTCGAAGCGCCAGCCGTGGAACTCGAATGACTCGCCTGGCGTCGGAATGCGCGAGAAATGCACCACCGCCATACCGGCGGCGGTGTTGTAGTCGTGTTCGTCCTCGCCGGGCAGCTCGGAAAGCTCCAGCAATTCGCGCAGGTCCTCGACGGAAAGCGATCCGTCGACGAGGTAGCTGCCGTCGGCGCGTTGCACCACCGGCGAGTCGACCGGGCTGTCATCCTGTTCTTCGTGCGCCGTGGACTGGCCGAGCACCGCGCCGAGCAGGTCGTTGAGCGTGACAAGACCTTGCAGGTCGCCGTATTCGTCCACGACCAGGGCCATGTGCGCGCCTTCGTCGCGGAATTTTTCCAGCAGCGCGATGGCGCGCGTGGATTCGGCCACGAACAGGGGCGGGATCAGTTCGGCGAAGAGATCCGGCTTCTGCGAACCCTTGGCGAACAGCCGCGCCAGCGACTTGGCCTCGAGGAAGCCGGCCACATCGCTGTCCGAGCCGCGGTAGACGGGATAGCGCGAGTACGGGTGCGAGCTCAGCACTTCGAGGTTTTCCTCGCGCGAGGCCTCGGTGTCCAGCCAGGCGATGCGGTTGCGCGGCGTCATCAGGCTTTCGGCGGTGCGGTCGCCCAGTCGCATGACGCGGTTCATCATCGCGCGCTCGTCGTCGTCGATCAGGCCCTGTTCGTAACCTTCGGTGACCAGCATGCGGATTTCTTCTTCCGACACCTTCGAATTGTTGCTGCGATCGAGGCGCAGCAGCTTGAGCAGCAGCCGGGTCGAATGCGACAGCAACCAGACGAACGGGAAGGTGACGATGCCGATGAAGCGCATCGGCAGCGAGATGTTGGTGGCGATGCGTTCCGGCGCGAGCAGCGCGATGCGCTTGGGCACCAGTTCGCCGAAAACGATGGACATGAAGGTGATCAGCGCGACGCTGACGGCCGTGCCGATGCCCGAGGCCACTTCAGGATCGACGCCAAAGCCGACGAACAGGGCGGCGATGTCCGAGGCGAAGGATTCGCCGCCGAACATGCCGGTCAGGATCGTGAGGAGCGAGATGCCCACCTGCACGGTCGAAAGGAACCGTTCGGGCTGTTCGGCCAGGTCGAGCGCGACCTTGGCGCGGCGGCTTTCGCCGGAAAGATGCTTGAGCTTCGGCTTGCGCGAGGTGACGACGGACATCTCCGACAGCGCGAAAAAGCCGTTCAGGGCGATCAGTACGAGGACGATCAGAATCTCGGTAGTCATGGGTCATCGGCATTGGGGCCGACGCGGGTTTCCTTGCTGTGGGTTAAGCGGGAGTGCCACGCGACGGGCGCGCGGGAGTCAGACTATGCCATACGCCGCGTTTCGTCATATTGATCCAGTCCAAAATACGCTTCGCAACGCCAAGATAGATTCGGCCATGCCCGGCGATTAAAATCCGCGCCACTCGTGCTTTCCCGCTTGGCCGGAATCCCGTCATGCAGCGGCCGGTCCGGCACCCGAAACCCCCCACATAAGGCAATCCCATGTTTTCCCTGCAAACCATCTTCGGCAAGGGCGACCGTTTCTATGGCCTGCTGGAGGACGCGGCCCAAGCTGCCGCCAACAGCGCAGCGGCACTGCGCGCGCTGGTGAAGTCCCAAGGATCGGAAGCCTCGCTGGCCGAGTTCAAGTTGGCGCGGCGCAAGGAAAAAGAGCTCTCCGACCAGATCAGCCGCGAGCTGGTGAACACCTTCGTCACCGCGCTCGACCGCGAGGACATCGAGGTGCTCGGCAATGCGCTCTACCGCATTCCCAAGACCATCGAGAAGTTCGCCGACCGCTATGCGCTGGCGAGCCAGAAGCTCACCGACGTCGATTTCGGCCCGCGCGCCGAGATGATCGAGCTGGCCGCCAATCTCGTGGTCGAGATGGTCAAGGGCCTTCGTGCGATGAATCTTAACAAGATGAAGGACTTGCACGATCGCCTGCGCGGCGTCGAGATCGAGGCGGACCGCCTGATCCTCGAGCTGTACCGCGATCTCTACGACGGCAAGTACGAAGGCTTGCAGGTCCTGCTGATCAAGGATTTCTTCGAGCTGCTGGAAAAGGCCATCGACCGCTGCCGCGAGGCCGGCGTGGTGGCGTACCACATCGTCCTCAAGAACTCCTGAGGAACGGGCCGTGCTGACGCTCGTCCTCCTGGTCGTGCTGATCGCGTTGGTGTTCGAGTACATCAACGGCTTCCACGACACTGCCAACTCCATCGCCACTGTGGTCGCGACCAAGGTGCTGTCGCCGACCCAGGCCGTGATGATGGCCGCCACCACCAACCTGATCGGGGCGCTGTTCGGCACCGCCGTGGCGAAGACCATCTCCTCGGGCCTGATCGATGCGGGCGTGGTGCAGGTCACCTCGCAGGTGCTGATCTGCGCGCTGTCCGGCGGCGTCATCTGGAACCTGATCACTTGGTACCTGGGCCTGCCTTCGTCGAGCAGCCACGCCCTGATCGGCGGCCTTTGCGGCGCGGCGCTGGCGGCTTCGAAAAACGATTGGGGCGCGATCATCTGGTCGCAACCGGCCGAGCCCTTCTGGCAGGGCGTGGGCCTGCTGTGGAAAGTCGTCGTGCCGATGTTTTCGTCGCCGTTGTCCGGCTTCGTCATGGGCCTGGTGGTGATGGGACTGATGTTCGCGATCATCGCGGGCATGGCGAAGGCGGGCGGCCTGCTGGGCCGGTACGCGCGTCCGGTCTGGGTCAACTGGTTCTTCGGCAAGGCGCAGATCGCGTCCGCCGGCTACATGGGCTTTGCGCACGGCATGAACGACGCGCAGAAGACGATGGGCATCATCGCGCTGGCGCTGTTCGGCGCGCAGGCGGCCGGGACGTTGGACGAGCTGCCCTGGTTCCTCGGTTTCCTGCATCCGTCCGAACACGCGATGCAGAACAACGACATCGACCTGTGGATCAAGCTCGTCTGCGCGGGCACGATGGCGGCGGGTACGGCGGCCGGCGGCTGGCGCATCATCAAGACGCTCGGTCACAAGATGGTGAAGCTGCACCCGATCCACGGCTTCGCCGCGGAAACCAGCGCCGCGACCGTGATCACGCTCGCTTCCAGCTTCGGCATCCCGGTTTCGACCACGCACAACATTTCCGCCGCGATCATGGGCGTGGGCGCCGCCAAGCGTCTCAACGCGATCCGCTGGAGCATCGTGGAAAGGATGGTCTGGGCGTGGATCCTCACCATTCCGGCGGCCGGCCTGATCGCATGGCTGCTGGTCGAGATGTTCCGCCTCTTCGGCTGGATGTAAGCGGCGCGGGGCGCCGCCGCCGCGTCCCGCTAGAATGAGCCGACCGACCTCACCGGAATTCCCGCATGAGCATCAAGAACGACGCCTGGATCCGCCGCATGGCGCTGCAGCACGGCATGATCGAACCGTTCGAGCCGGACCAGATCAAGCAGAACGCTTCCGGCGGGCGCATCGTTTCCTACGGCACGTCGAGCTACGGCTACGACGTGCGCTGCTCGCGCGAGTTCAAGGTGTTCACCAACATCAACTCCACGATCGTCGATCCGAAGCAGTTCGATCCGAAAAGCTTTGTCGACGTCGAGAGCGACGTCTGCATCATTCCGCCCAACTCCTTCGCTCTGGCGCGCACCGTCGAGTACTTCCGCATCCCGCGCTCCACGCTGGTCGTGTGCTTGGGCAAGAGCACCTACGCGCGCTGCGGCATCATCGTCAACGTGACGCCGCTGGAGCCGGAATGGGAAGGCCACGTGACGCTGGAGTTCTCCAACACCACGCCACTGCCCGCGAAGATCTACGCCAACGAAGGCGTGGCGCAGATGCTGTTCTTCGAATCCGACGAGCCCTGCGAAACCAGCTACCGCGACCGCGGCGGCAAGTACCAGGGCCAGACCGGCGTGACCCTGCCGAAGACCTGAGTTTCCGGCGCGCGCCGGCCAGCGCATAGAATCCGCCGGATGGACAGCCACGCGACCAGCCCGGAAGAAGTCACGCAGCTGCTGCGGCATTGGCGCGACGGCGATGCGCGCGCGCTGGACCGCCTGCTGCCGCGCGTCTACGCCGACCTGCGTTCGCTCGCCGCGCGCCGGCTCGCGCAGCACGCCAACCACGACACGCTGCAGCCCACGGCGCTGGTGCACGACGTGGTGCTGAAGATGATCGGCGCCGATGCCCTGCAGTTCGACAACCGCGCGCATTTCTTCAACACCGCGGGCCGCATCATGCGGCAGTTGCTGGTGGATCGCGCCCGCGCCGCGGCGAGCATGCGGCGCGGCGGCGACGTGGCACACGAAATGCTGTCGGACACGATTCCGCTGCCCGATGACGCGGCCAACCACGAGGTGCGCGCGCTGGACGAGGCGCTGGTGGAACTGGAGCGGCTCGATCCGCGCATGGCCAAGATCGTGGAGCTGCGCTATTTCATCGGCCTGTCGGTGGCCGAAGTCGCGCAGGCGCTGGAAGTGGACCAGCGCACGGTCTACCGCGACTGGTCGATGGCACGCGCCTGGCTGCGCGACAAGATCGGCGAATCCTGAGCGCGCCATGTCCGACACGGCCGACCGCTTCCGGCGCCAGCGCGAATGGTTCCATCGCCTGTTCGACGCCACGCCGGAAGAACGCGCCGCCGGGCTGGAAGAACTGTCGCAGAAGGATCCGGCGATCTGGCAGGACGTGGCGAAACTGCTCGCCGCCGCGAACGCGAGCTATACCGAAACGCTCGAAACCCTGGGGGCGCTCGCCGAGGAAGCGTACGAGCCGCCACCGCCTTTGGCCGACGGCACGCTGATCGAAGAGCGATTCCGCATCCGTTCGCCGCTCGGCACCGGCGGCATGGGCGAGGTCTATCTGGCCGAGCGCGTCGATGCGCCGGAACAGCGCGTCGCGCTGAAACTGCTGCGCCACGAGGGCGGCGCGAACGCGCACCGATTGCTGCGCGAGCGGCGGATCCTGGCGCGACTCACGCATCCCAACATCGCGCACCTGATCGATGGCGGCTTGAACGGCGAGCGCCCGTGGTTCGCGATGGAACTGGTCGAAGGCGAGCCGATCACCAAGTGGTGCGATGCGCGGCGTGCGTCCGTGCCGGAACGGGTGCGCGCCCTGCTGCCGATCTGCGATGCCGTGCAGCACGCGCACCGCAGCCTGATCCTGCATCGCGACATCAAGCCCTCGAACATCCTCGTCACTGCCGACGGTGTGCCGAAGCTGCTCGACTTCGGCATCGCCAAACCGCTCGACGACGCCGGTTCCACCGGGCAGCAGACCCAGACGCTGGCGTTCACGCCGGCCTATGCCTCGCCTGAACAGCTGCATGGCGAAGCCATCACCACGGCCAGCGACGTGTACCAGATCGGCCTGGTGCTGTACGAACTCGTCACGGGCCTGGTCGCGCGCAACGTGAGGCATGAAAGCGCGGACGGGCCGGCGTGGCGCAACGGCGTGCCGCGTGCCTACGACGCCTTCGCGCGACTCGATGTCGAGACCGCGAGGAAACACGCCGAGCGCCGCGATTCCGGGCGCGAGGCATTACTGAAGCTTTTGCGCGGCGATCTGGGCGCGATCGTTGGCAAGGCTACGGCGGACGATCCGAACGAACGCTACGACTCGGCCGCGAGCCTCGCGCTGGATCTGCGCCGCTGGCTGGATGGCCGCGCGATCCTGGCGCAGCGTGCGACGCCCTTGTACCGCTTCGGCAAGTTCCTGCGCCGCCACCGCATGAGCGCGAGTTTCGTCGTGATCGGCGTCGCGGCGATCCTGGCCACGTTTGCCGGGCTGGTGTGGCAATACCGGCAAGCGCAGTCCGACGCGGCGCTTGCGCAGTGGCAGCGGGACTTTTTCGTGGAGCTGTTGAGCCATGCCGACCCGGCGCGCTTGAACGACGAACTGGCGCGACTGAACCGCATCGACGACGCCGCGGAATTGCTGGAGCAGCTGCTTTCCGTGCAGCGCGAGCGGCTCGGCCCGCGGCACGAGGACATCGCACGGACGCTGGTGCAGTTGTCGGCCTTGCGCCAGCGCCAGCAGCGTCATGCCGAAGCGGTCGCGCTGGCGGAGGAAGCCGCTGCGATGCATCTCGAGCTGTTCGGCACGGAAGACGAAGCCACGCATGCGGCGCTGAAGCAGCGCGAGGAAATATTGCGTGGTGTGGGACGCGCGGACGAAGCGGGAACGCCGCCGCACTGAAGTGGGAGAAGTGTGTCCGCCACGTTGCCGCCTTGCCGGCGGCAACGTGTTTCCAAACTGGATCAGGCGAACGGGTCGCGCAGGATGATGTTGGCGTCGCGATCCGGCCCGGTCGACACCATCGCCAGCGGGCAGCCGACCAGTTCTTCCAGCGAGCGCAGGTAGGCGCGCGCCGCAGGCGGCAGCTTTTCCCAGTCGGTGATGTTGTGGGTGGATTCGTTCCAGCCCGGGAATTCCAGATACACCGGCTCGCATTCTTCCCAACCGGCGGCATCGAGCGGCGCGTACTCGGTTTCCTTGCCGCGGTAGCGGTAGGCGATGCACATCTTCAGGCTCGAAAGACCATCGAGCACGTCGAGCTTGGTGATGCACAGGCCGCTGATGCCGTTGATCGCCACGGCGCGCTTCAGCGCCACGAGGTCGATCCAGCCGCAACGGCGCGGACGACCGGTGGACGCGCCGAATTCCGCGCCACGGCGACGGATGTCCTCGCCCAGCTCGTCATCGAGCTCGGTCGGGAACGGACCGCCACCGACGCGCGTCGCGTATGCCTTGGCGATGCCGAGCACGTAATCGATGGATTGTGCGCCGACGCCGGTGCCGGCCAGCGCGCCGCCGACCGTGGTGTTGCTCGACGTGACGTAGGGATAGGTGCCATGGTCGATGTCGAGCAGGGCGCCCTGCGCGCCTTCGAACAATACGCGTTTGCCCTGGCGGCGCAGCTCGTGAAGGATGCCGGCGACGTCCGACTTCATCGGTTCGACGTATTCGGCGAAGGCGAGCGATTCATCCAGCGTGCGCTGGAAGTCCACGGCCTCGACGTTCAGGTACTTCGTCAGCACGAAGTTGTGGTAGTCGAGCGCGGCGCGCAGCTTCTCGGCCAGTTGTTCGGGATAGTGCAGGTCCGCAACGCGGATGCCGCGACGTGCGACCTTGTCTTCGTACGCCGGGCCGATGCCGCGGCCGGTCGTGCCGATGGCCTTGCCGCCGGCGGCCTTCTCGCGCGCCTGATCGAGCGCGATGTGGTACGGCATGATCAGCGGCGTGGCGGGGGAAATCTTCAGGCGCGAACGCACGTCGATGCCTTCGGCTTCGAGTTCGGCGATCTCGCTGCGCAGCGCGGCCGGGCTCAGCACCACGCCGTTGCCGATCAGGCACAGCACGCCTTCGCGCAGGATGCCGGACGGAATCAGGTGCAGCACGGTTTTCTTGCCGCCAATCACCAGGGTGTGGCCGGCGTTATGGCCGCCCTGGAAGCGCGCGACCGCGGCCACTTTCTCGGTGAGCAGATCGACGATCTTGCCCTTGCCTTCATCGCCCCATTGCGCACCAAGCACTACAACCGACTGACTCATCTCGTTCTCCTGATCGTGCCCGCGCCCATCGGGGGCGAGGGCGGGAAGGAACGTCCGCCGCGGCTGTGAGCTCTCTCACGGAAAAAACCGGCGTGCAGACGCGAAAAAAGCCGGAGGAACTCCGGCTTTTATGCATTATCCGCGAATCTTCGCGACGGCTCCACTTGCGCGTTCCGGCGCTGTCCGGGTGTTCATGATCCGGCGGGAATCGTGCCGGAAGCGGGCGTCACCAGATCAGGTCGTCGGGCACCTGGTATTTCGGATCGCTGTAGTCGGTGTCGTCCGGCGGCGCGTTCGGATCGACCCTCAGGGCCAGGCAGCCCGGATACAGCGCCACGGCGGCATCGGCGGTTTCCAGCGACACCACGTGGTAACGGCCGCCGTGCTGGACCACGGCCAGTTCGCCGGCGTTGAGCGCGCGCAGTTGTTCGGCCGTGACATAGACGCGGCGGATCTTGTCGCCGTAAGGGAAATGCCGCGGGAGTTCTGCCTCCGGCACGTTGAGGCTGGACTTGGCGAGCAGCTCGACCAGCTTTGCCTTGTTCTCTCGGCGGATGCGGGCTTCTTCCTGCTTGCGCTTTTCCTCCGCGATGCGTTCTTCCTTTTCCTTCTGGGCGCGGATCGCGTAGGCCTTGGCCAGGTCGATTTCCTCCTGCGTGGCCGGCTTGCGGCCGTCGCCGTGCCGGCGCTCGCCGCGCTTGGCGTTCGCATGCGCGTTGCCGTTCGGCTTGCCGCCATGGCGGTTGCGGTCGGACGGTTTGGCGCCGGACTTGTTCGCGGACGACTCGCTCTTGCCCGAATGCGGCGGGCGCGACGGCGTGGACTTGAAGCCGAGTTTCAGCAGCTGGTCTTTGAGGGAATCGCTCATCGAAGTGTCGAACGTCAGTAATGGGGCGGTGGCGGTTCGCTGGCCGGATCGGCGGCGAAGACGTGGCGCAAGGATTGCAAGTCCGACGTGAACCGCTCCACCGTGCGGCGCAGCATGTCGATTTCGCGACGCTGTTCGTGCATGACCTGCGAAAGCTCGTTCAGGGCATGCTCCTGGAACGCGAGCCGGGTTTCGAGCTCGACGAGACGATCGGATTCGGATTGGCGGGGATCGGACATGGCGGGATTGTAAGTGGCTGTCGGCTTGCGTGCTCAAAGATCGCCGCGCAGCGACTGGATCGCCGCCAGCGCGGCAAGTCCGGCGGTTTCGGTGCGCAGCACGCGTGAGCCCAGCTTCACGCCGAGCGCGGTGGCGGCGCGCAGCTGCGAAAGATCGCGTTCGCCCAGCCCGCCTTCGGGGCCGATGACGAAGGTGAAATGCGTTCCGTCCGAAGGCAGGTCGCGCAGGCTTTGTTCGGCATCCGGATCGAAATACACGACGTGGCCGTTGTTTTCGCGTCCAAGGAAACTCGCCAGCGGCGTCGGCGGTTCGATGGACGGAAGCGTGGCGCGGCCGGATTGTTCGCAGGCCGAGGCGATCACGCCGCGCCAGTGTGAAAGGCGCTTGTCACCGCGCTCGGCATCGAGTTTCACCTCGGTGCGCTCGGTGATGATCGGGATGAAGCCCGCAGCGCCGAGTTCGGTGGCTTTCTGCAGGATCCAATCCATCTTCTCACCGCGCGCCACGGCCTGCGCCAGCGTGATGCGCAGCGGCGACTCGTTGGTTACGGGACGGCGCGCCGACACGCGCGCTTCCGCGCCTTTCTTGGACAGCGACACGATCTCGGCTTCGTAGTCGAAGCCATCGCCGTTGAACAACACGAAGCGCGCGCCGACCGGCAGCCGCAGGACGCGCGTCAGGTGCGCGGCGACGGATTCGGGAAGTGCGAGCGACGCGCCTTCGCTCAGCGGCGCGTCAATGTGGCTGCGGGTCAGGCGCATGTGGCTTCCTCGATGGCGGCGTGCGTGACTTCGGCCAGCATCTGCAGGTCGGCATCGCTGACGCAATACGGCGGCATCCAGTACAGCACATCGCCGAGCGGGCGCAGCACGACGCCACGCTCCAGCGCGGCTTTGTAGGCTTTCAGGCCGATCCGTTCCGATGGCGGGAAGGGCGTCCGCGACGCGCGGTCCTGCGCCAGTTCGAAGGCGGCGATCATGCCGGTCTGGCGGAAGTCGCATACATGTTCATGCGTGGCGATCCGCGAACCGAGTTGCTGCATTCGTGCCGCGAGGCCGCGGTTGCGTTCGATCACGTCGTCGCTGGCGAAGATGTCGAGCGACGCCAGCGCCGCCGCGCAAGCCAGCGGATTGCCGGTGTAGCTGTGCGAATGCAGGAAGGCGCGTTCGCGCGAATCGTCGAGGAAGGCTTCGTAGACCTCGTCCGTGGTCAGCACGGCGGAAAGCGGCAGGAAGCCGCCGGTGAGGCCTTTCGACAGGCACAGGAAATCCGGAGCGATGCCGGCCTGTTCGCAGGCGAACATCGTGCCGGTGCGACCGAAGCCGACCGCGATTTCGTCCGCGATGAAATGCACGCCGTGGCGGTCGCAGATCGCGCGCAGTTCGCGCAGATAGGAAGGATGGTGCATGCGCATCGCGCCGGCGCATTGCACCAGCGGTTCGATGATCACCGCGCAGACGGTGTCGCCGTGTTGGCACAACATCTCATCCAATTCCTTGGCGCGGCGCAGGGCACAGGCCTCGGCGGATTCGCCCGGCAACGCATCGAAGGCGTCGGGCGAGGGCGCAAAGAGCGGTTCCAGCAGCAACGGCGCATAGACGCGGCGGTACAGCGGAATGTCGCCGACCGAGAGCGCGCCGAGGGTTTCGCCGTGGTAGCCGTTGGTCAGCGCGACGAAGCGCGTGCGTTTCGTTTCTCCGCGATTGAGGCAACTGTGGAAGCTCATCTTCAACGCGACTTCGATCGCGGCCGAGCCGTTGTCGGCGTAGAAGACCTTGGTCAGCGGCCGGCGTTCGCCGTTCTTGGGCGCAATGGCGAGCAGGCGTTCGGCCAGTTCGACCGCCGGGCGATGCGTGAATCCCGCAAGCATCACCTGTTCCAGCGTGCGCGCCTGCCGCGCGACCGCTTCGGCGATGCGCGGCTCGGAATGGCCGAACAGATTGGTCCACCAGCTCGATACCGCGTCCAGGTAACGTTGGTCGTCGAAATCAACGAGATGGGCGCCGTCGCCGTGCGCGATCGGAACCAGCGGCAACGTCTGCGGGTGTTCGCGCATCTGCGTGCACGGGTGCCAGAGCACGGAAAGATCGCGTTGCCGCCATTCGTTCTGTGCCGCACTGTCGGAAGTCGTGTTCATCGCTTTAAGATCACGCATCCTGTTGCGGAAGAAAGATCGAAAATGATCGCCAGTCCTTCATCGCCTGTCCATGCGCGCCGTGCGCAGCGTGGCTTCACCCTGTTCGAAATCATCGTCGTCGTGGTCATCATCGGCATTCTGGCGGCGATGGTGGTGCCGAAGTTCTTCGACAAGCCCGGCGAGGCGCGGCAGGCCAAGGCCAAGGCCGATATCCAGGCGCTCTCGACCGCGTTGAACCTGTACCGGCTCGACAACTTCGCCTATCCGTCCACCGATCAGGGCCTGCAGGCGCTGGTGAGCAAGCCGAGCGGTATGCCCGAGGCGCGCAACTGGAAAGCGGGCGGCTATATCAATCAGTTGAGCAAGGATCCGTGGGGCAGGGATTACCTGTACCTGAGCCCAGGCCAGCGCGGCGATTTCGACCTGTACACGCTCGGCGCCGATGGGCAGCCCGGCGGCGAGGGCGAGGCTGCGGACATCGGCAACTGGGGCGATTGATCTTGCCGTTACGATCGCCGCCGCCGTGAACCGTTCCTTTTCGCGCCCGTTACGATCGTACGGCTTCTCGCTGATCGAACTGCTCGTCGTCATTCTGATCGTCGGCATCGTCGCCGGTGCAGTGGCCTTGTCGGTGCGCGGCAGCGGCGAGCGCGAAGTCGAGAATGCGGCGCGGCGCGCGCAGGCCCTGGTCAGGCTGGCATGCGAGCGCGCGGCGCTCACGGGGCGCGATATCGGCTTCGCGTTGGCGCAGGATGGCCTGCGCTTCGGTTATTTCGAACAGGAAGGTTGGCAGCCGCTGCCGGATTCGAACGGCAGCGAAGAACTGCGTCCGCGTCCGCTCGGTCGCGAGCTGACATTGCGCGCCGAACGCGATGGCGAAACGCTGCTGCCGATGTCGGATGCGGGCCGAAAGCCTTCCTTCGCCTGCCTGTCGTCGGGCGAGCTGACGCCATTCGTCCTGCATATCGAACGCGCCGACGCCGAAACAGCATGGGCGCTGGAAGGCCGCCTCGATGGTTCGCTTGAACTTGCAGGAGTGCGGCGTGGACGGTAATCGCACCGGACATTTGTGGTGCCGAAGCGGTGGTTCGTCGTCGCGTGGCTTCACGCTGCTGGAAGTGCTGGTCGCCTTGTTGTTGCTGTCGCTCGCGCTGGTCGCCTTGATGCGATTGACGGCATTGGACCTCAGAGCCAGTGCGCAATTGCGCGATGCGACGCTGGCGCAATGGGTCGCGTCCAACGTCCTGGCCGAAACCCGCTTGCGCAATGCGTTTCCTCCGCCTGGTCGCAGCAGCGGCGAAACCCGGATGGCGGAGCGACGCTGGCGCTGGGATCTCGTGGTCGAAGCGACGCAGGCGCCACGCATCCGCAAGCTCGAAGTAACCGTGCGTGCTGTCGGCGCGGACGAACGCATCGCGAGCGAAAGCGATGGCGTGGCAGCGCGCATGACCGGTTTCGCGGTACAGCCATGACGTTGCGCGCCGTTCCGCCGCAGGTGCGAGGTTCCCCGGTGCCGCGAGGCTTCACCTTGCTGGAAATGCTGGTGGCGGTGCTGCTGTTCGCGGTGGCTTCGGCGCTTGCCTATGGCGGACTGTCGGCGCTCACGCGTGCTCGCGCCGCAAGCGAGGCGGCGAACGAGCGCTTCGGCAAGCTCCAGTTCGCGATGGGCCTGATCGAACGCGATGTCAGCAGCATCGCGCGGCGTGGTGTCCGAAATTCCGATGGCGTGCGGCGCCCGATGCTGTTCGGCGAAGCGGCGCGCATCGAGCTGACGCGTCACGGTTACGGCAACGTGCTGGCCTTGCCGCGCGCGGAACTGGAGCGTGTCGGCTATCTGCGCCGCGAGCGCGAATTGGTCCGGCTGCGTTATCCGTCGCTGGATGGCGGCAGCGCGCGGCCGATCGAGGATGTGCTGATCGATGGCGTGCAACGACTCGAGTTCTCGTATCTCGACGCGCAGGGCAAGGAGTTGCGCCAATGGCCGCCGCCGCGCAGCAATGGGGATTCGCTGCCGCGGGCGATCGAGTTCGTGATCGAGCTTGAAGGCTACGGGGAGTTGCGGCGGGTGCTCGAATTGCCGATGGAGCCTCAGCCATGACTCATCGTCGGCAACGTGGCGTGGCATTGCTTGCCGCGGTGTTGACCGTCGCGCTCGCGACCGTGCTTATTGCGGCCTTGCTTGATCGCAGCGAAGCGACGCTGGCGCGTACCCGTAACACCTTGCGCGCAGAGCAGGGCTGGGAGTTGATGCGTGGCCTTGAAGGATGGGCGGCGGATGCCTTGATTCAGGACTTCGAGGCTGCGCCCGGTATCGACAGCATGGAGGATGCGTGGGCGCAGCCGCTGCCGCCGATCGATCTTCCCGGTGTCCGCATTTTCGGCGGGCTGCGGCAGATGAGTGGCTGCCTCAACCTTAATGACCTGCACCACGATGGTGCGGATGACAGTGTCGCGATCGCGCGGATGGAGCGTCTGTTGCGCGCCCTGCGGCTTGATCCTTCCATTGCGGAGCAGATGGTGGATTGGATCGACGAGGACACGATCCAGCATCAGCGTGGCGCGGAGGACAGTGCCTATGCGTTGCGCCGCCCACCGTATCGCGCTGCGAACCAGCCGTTCGTGCATGTATCCGAATTGCGCCTGTTGGCGTCGGTCACATCAGAGGTATATGCCACGCTTGCCCCGCATGTCTGCGCGTTGCCGGCGGGCAGCATGCTCAACCTCAACTTCGCGAGCGAAGCGGTGTGGATGAGCCTGGGCGAAGAGATCACGCCCAGCATGGCTGCGCGGTTGGCTCGGGATGGACGCGCCAGGTACGAATCGCTCGATCGTGTTCAGGAAGAGCTGCGGCAATTGGGCATCCCGCCGTTGCCATTGCAGGGGTTCGGCGTCCAGACGGATTGGTTTGTTCTGGAGGCGCGCATCGTGGCCGACGGCATTCCGTTCATGTATTCGAGCGTTCTGCAGCGGCGGGGGCGGCAGGTGCTCGTGGTGGCACGCAGTCGTGGTGTGCTCTGAGAGCGTCGTTTCGTCCGGTTGGAAACTTTCTCGCACGATTTGCTTGACAAGGTTCGGGAATGGGGTAATATGGCGGGCTCACCTCGACGGAAACGGCCAGCACGAACGGCCGGCTCCGGCGGAAAAATCGAAAAGTCGGCGTTCAGATTGAGTGTTGACGAAGTCGAAAAGTGGTGTAAGATGTGCGGCTCACCTGACGCGAAACGCGCAGGTTGCGAAAGTCGAGATCGAGGTTGGATTTGATCTCCTTTCGAAGGTTCTTTGACAGTGTGCGCAGGTAACTTGTGCGGACG